>MDSZ01026230.1_pt1 | contig 14979 bp, 11 predicted proteins | sample 811201 | NCBI WGS metagenome assembly MDSZ01 (sample SAMN05326647, study PRJNA326480) | marine metagenome | isolation source: seawater | place: Indian Ocean: North | collected 2010
ATGAGCGAGAAGAGGTAACTCATGGATGAGTCTAAGTGTAAAAGTGCTGAAATCGTCTGCTCTTGTTTTTGACGCAGAGACGACAAGGATATTTCGTCGTGGGTCGAGGAGGAGCTGGTGGACAACGAATGCAGAACAAATCCAACTTTTACCGACTCCCCTAAAGCCTTCGATAATAGCTCGTCTATCTCCTCTTTGCATGTAATCAGCGATTTCATATTGGATAGGGGTGGGGTCAGGGAGGTTCAGCTCCTTCCATACAACGTATAGAAAGTTACGGAAGTCTTTAAGCTTTTCTGGAACCTCCATCGTATTACTTGTTGTTGGACCTGTTCGTCTTCTTGCTCTGGATTCTTAGGTTAGACCTTGAGTTGTTCTTTGGGTTTCGGTCAGCATGGTGAACATCTTTGCCATCCCCCTTTTTTGCCCTTCCAGCCTTAATCATCATCGCCCGGGCCTTGTTGCGCCCCGCTCGGCGTTTCTTCTGCTTCGACTTCTTGTGATATGAGTCGTATTCGTTTCTGTAGTTCCTAGCCATGAGCTGCTTCGTCAAACGGTAAGATTTTAACAAGGTTGTCCATAGGGTTATCCTTGGACAGACCTGCGTGAATGCCATTGTCCTTCAAGAGCTGCCTAGCGGCGTTTAGGTCGCTTGGCGCAGCTTCTCCTGACTCAATACGATTAATAAACTCGTTAATGAGTAGGGCCTGAAGGCTTTTGAGTTGTTCTTCTTGATTGTCTACTTTGCCTTCCATTCCTTGATTGTTTTTAAAATTAAGTAACACAGCGTGGTCAACCCCACCGCAATACCTACCATCGAGTTAATATCCGAAAGCGTAAAGGTGCCTAGCATACCTATTATGCCAACCGCAGCGGGAACATGTGTAGAGTCCATTATTTCGTAGCGATAATAGTTAAGGTTGGATAACAAATGTCCGTTGCTTCGGAGTTGTAAGCATTGTCATCAAACCAGAAGTTTCGGTGAAGCTGAGCATAGCGGTAATCACTATTGCCTTCGTTCGTAGTTCCGTAGCGCTTAACTTGAAGCTTAATTTCCTTTCCTCCGGTCCAATCAGAAGCGCTTTGGAAATAACCGATGGATGAATCAGTCGAAACAGACCCTTGCCCACCTCTGGTAAATACCCACTTAAAATGCACCCTGTCTCCGTAGAAATGCGCTGTGCCCGCACTAAACCTAGCTTTGGTAACTTCAGTTCCAGCCAAAAAGAGTTTAAAGTGTGCTAAGGTTGGTGATGAGTATGTTTGTTTTCCTGAGTCGTAAGAACCCACAGCGTCAGGAGCTAACAAGAACGAGAACTCATAAGAAATGCGGGAAGCTTCAGCAGGAGGTGTATAGGTAAACACTGAGCCGGTTACGTCCGCAAAAGTATCAGTAGCTGCTTGAACTACGGGAGTTCCTCCACCGTCTTTAATAGTGGGCATCGTATAAGTTCCCCCAGAGGCTTTAGGAACCAAGCTGCCGTCACAGATGCCCTGAATACACTCGAGAACTTCGCCGCCCTTTGTAGGCAGGGTTAAGGTCTTACCACTTAAATCAAGAGTAGCCGCCAACTCCGCTGCGCTAATTTCTTCATTCGCTAACGTAACACTCTTACTGCTCAGGTTTAACGTACTTGCTAAAGCTGCTGCTCCTACTTCTCCGTCCTGAATTTTAGCCGCTGTCACTGCATCGTCTTTCAATTCCGCTGTGTCTACGGATTCGTTTGCCATGTGGACAAGCTGAACAGAGTCTGTAGTCAGTGTAGTAGTCCCTGAGCCTCCTGTAGTATTAGCGTCTTCAGCTACTTCTTGTGCCGCAAATAGGCCCTGTCTGTAAGCGTTGTCTAGGTCTGCTTCAGAGATGCGAGAGCCACTTTGGAAGTCTACTAGAGGCTCCATGGTGGTCGCTCTGTAGATTCTAAAGGTGTCAGACGCGCTTGCGCTAGTAGGACTTGCACTAGGAGCCGCCGACAAAGTGATTATCTTCGTTGTCGTATTAACGCCGCCGTCTGCAACAGTAATAAACTTCCAAGTGCCGCTCACCTTAACAGCAAACTTAATGTCTCCTGTGTTTATGTAGTCGAAAGTAAAAGGACCGAAGCTAGTCTGCCCAACTGCGTTTGTGCCTGAGCTTCCCGCTCCGCAGGTGCCCTCTGTATATGATTTATTAGTAGCCATCTGTGATTATTGGTTTAAGAGTTGTCTGTATTTTTTTCTTACTGAAGCATACTCCCTAAACATTTGGTCTTTTGCCATAGCGCGGTAACGCCCTACAATTTTGTTAAGGTATGCTGTTCTAGGGTGATTCATCCCTTTGTTCATGTCGGTTACTTCAGGAAGTCCTTGGTAATACGCAGTTTCTATAGTCGCTTTAAGAGCTTGTCTTAAAGTGCGCCCACCAATTTTTACCTCAGAGGTTATTTGCTGCATCCTGTCGTAAGCGTCTTGACCTTTGTCGTTATAAAACTTCCTTAAATCCAGTTGGTCTCTTCCCACTCTAATAAAAGAAGACATATTACCTTTACCAACCCCGTGACTAGCAATCTCCATATCAACTATGTTTGAAGCAACGTCAGACTGGAAAATAGGATTAAGACCCTTTAGTAGTCCTCCTACATTCTGTTTAACTCTAGGCTCTCCGAGCATATTCCTTTTAGGAGGTAGAGAAGGAGAAACCAGATTAGGGACTGCTTTGTGAAGGAAATCGTTTGGCCTAATTTTCTTAGGAAGCTTCTTCATCATTTTGTCTAGTATTTTTCTAGACTCTAAGATTTCAGGCTCCTCTTGAAATACGTTCTGAGAGACGTTAAGAGCGTTTGGAACAAACCCTGATATAATCTGCCCAGTCATGTTTGTCAGCCGAGTTTGGTTTGGCTTCATAAGTAGCTGGAACAAAGAATATAGATTTTCAACATAGCTTTTCTGCGAAGTGTTTTTAGCTATAGAAACCATGGTAACCGCCGCAATCTGCATAAGACCTTTGCGCTTTTCTTCCAGCTCCTCTTCGTTTCCTAAGTTTCCTCCCCCGTCTTCTTTAGCGTCAGCGTGGCCGTGAACATAGTCCGCAGCGATTCCAAGAATAGTCGAAAACGGGTCTAGCCTTTGGTAACTGTGGTATTTGTCGCCTATTTTAATAGCATAAGCCTGTTTCCCAGCCATATCCCAAGCAGCTCGTTTAGCGGGGTTTGTGGGAGCTGCTCCTGTTATTTTATCTCTAATCGTGTCTACTAAATAAAGAATACTGCCCCAAGTAAGAGTAGCAGCAGCCATACGCCCCGTAAACTCAGCCGCTTCCATAGAGTTGGCTCTTGCAAGAAGCTTAGCTTTGTCTTCCAGCATTTGTTTCGTAGCTTCACTGTAAGAAGCGTCTCCGGGCTTTCCTAACTTAGCAGCCGAAGGTGTATTAAGTTCAATTTCTATGTCTCTAGCGGCGGCTTGTCTTTCACCGACTCCCATAAAATCGTCAGGATTTCTCCTTACGGTTGCGACTTTTTGAGCGCCTTTCACCGCGCTAATAGGAGATGGCATAACACGCCCTAGAGCGAAATGAATAAGGTTTGTAGGAGTGCGAACAAAAGGGATTATGTAAGTAAGCCAAGGAGAGAAGTTCGCCACTTTCATCAAAGCTTTTGGAACCGCTCCGGTGACTTCATTTGTAAACGTGTTTATCAAAGCAAAGTCCGTTGCATCGTCTACTAGCTTTTTGCGTTCTCCAAAACTCTTTTGATAAATAAACCCTTCTTGCCCTTCTAATCGGTGTGCTCTGTAGTGCTCGTCTAGGTATTTAGACTTTTCAAATGATTCGTCTTCAATGACTTCTCCTCCCGCTTTCCGCTTAGCTATAGAATCTTCGGCTTCTCTAAGAATGTTAGACTCATTTCTAAACCTGCCTTGATTTGTAATTAAGCCCTCAAAGTTTTCTTGGATAAACCGCGCCATTTCTTGAGGGTTGTGGTGCAGCCCCCTTTCGTAAGCTTCAACTCCAAGCTGAGTCCTAGCGTGAACCCTGAAGCTCATTTGCTTAAAGAACTCATCTCCCGCCATAAGGACTCTTGTAGGGTGCCTCACAACTTTTCCTAACCAGTTTATGGCTTTATATCCCGCGTGTCCGTCTAAACCTTTTTCACTATAAATCTCGCCCTTAGAACTGTGAAGTCTGTCGTTTTTGAACTGAGTGTATCCCTGCAAGGATTTTGCTTCATCATCAAACAATGACTTTTTAGCGTATTTTATAGAGTCTATCCAAGTTTGCAGATGAAACATGGTCTTTAGGTTAGCCTTTAGCAGCTTCATGTTTCCGGTTAACCCCGCTCCAGCCATAATTTCAAAGTTCCTTAAAGCTAAAGTTATGCCGTTTCCGATTAGGTTCACAGCCCATGTTGTAGGAGAACCTACCAAAGAGTTAATGTAAACTTCTTGGCTAACTGCCAACCCTCTTCTGACCAAATGACCCATCTTGCTAAGCCCCCAAGTTTCCTCAAGTTGATTAGCTATGTTGCCCATATCGTCTATGGATTTTCCTCCAGTTATCGGGTTAGCCGTTTTTCTGGTAATTTTTTCTAGAGCTTTTAGGACCTGCTTGTCGGTCATGCTTCCTCTTACGCTGGTTCTGTAAACTTGCTGAGCTAACGTAGACTGGTTGCTTGCGTCTAGAGGGCCAATAAACCCTAGTGCCTTATTGTCTCCAGCCATGCTTCTTCCAATAGAAGTAGTCTTGGTGGGGTAAACAGACTTTCTTGCGTTTAGACCCAAGGAGAAACTTGAACCGTAAAAGTTAAACTCTTCTCGGATTGCAAGAAACCTGTCAATCATCGAGTGCACTTCGGTCATTGCCGCGCTTTGACCTAAAGACACTTCTTTTCCGTCTTTAGTTGTAACAACAACTCCGTTATCCGCGGCTTCTCTTGCATTAGCAACCGCTTTACCAACATTGTCCCAAGCGCTAACTAAGCTCTTAGCTAAAACCTGTTGTTCTACCTGAAGTCTGATTAAGTCATCTTTGCTATTCTTAGCTGCTTCTAAGACAGAATCTACATCATACCCGCGAACTCCAGCAGCGTCTAACGAGTGTTGAATTTGCCCTTTGATTTGCTCTAAACCAACAAAACCTTCTTTCGTTACTTTCTTAAGTTCTTCTTCAGCTAGAACATCCAGTATAGCCCTCATTTCTGGGCGACTTGTAGCAAGTTTTGTTGCGGCGTAGATAGATTGCGTGCCTCCAACAAACATATCGTTGTCTTTAAGCTTAGCACGAACCCTATCCCGTATACGGTTAAGGATGCCTTCCGCTTTTTGCCCTGCTTTGCTTAGAGTGTCTTTTAAGGCTGCTCTCTTGCTATCTTCTGACAAGCTCTTTGTGGTTGTATTGCGATTCTTAAGAAACCAAGCGTCAATTTGTTCTGGTGTAGCTTTTTCTGGGTCTATTTTGGTGTCTTTTTTAACAGGAGTGCTAGGTGCTTCTTTAAAGTCTCCGGTTAGCTGGAACTGCATTTCTTCCTCTTGCTTATAGATAGGCGTTTCTTCTTCTATCTTTAAGCCGGTTGCATTTTCATACTTCTTAGCCACAGAAACTTCTCGGTGAGCTTCTGTAAGCTCTCGCATGGCGAGCCTTTCGTCTAAGGTGATGGGGTTTTTTCTGCGAGCCTCTATAAACGCCAATACCTCATCAGCCCTATTAATAAAATCTTCGGTAGCTTGTTCGTCAGGAGTTAGCTTTGAAGCGGGCCTAGGTTCAAGCTGCTGCTTAGCAACAATCTCCCCTTGGTCTTTCATAATCTTAAGGGTTTTGGTGATACCACTTACTGCTGCCTTACCGGCTACAAATGTTCCACCTAACGCCCCGCCAAGAACCAAACCCTCAACAACATTTTTTACTCTTTCTTCGGCTTCTCTTAAGAACTCGGGGAGAATGTTGTTATCTCCTGCGGGATTGTAAGAAAGGTAGTCTATTATTGCGCTGCTGCCCTCACCCTTCCAATCTTGAAGAAGGTTAGAAAACCTAGACGCTTCTCCTTTAAAAGTAATGAAGTCAGCGATGGCTGCGGCTGCTGTTATCTCTGCCGCTTTTCTAACTTTTGGTTTCGCTTTGCTAAGTTTCCTTAAGGTAGAGAGCTTTGCTGTCTTGCTTCCGTTAGCCGCTGCTTGAAGAACGCCTCTAGACAAAATGTCTGTAGACTTACCGGCTAAAGCGCCCGCCTTGGCTACTCCGCTTATTTTACTAGCCGGTCCTATAAGGGGAACAAACCCAGTAGCAAACTGAACAATACCTTCTCCTAGGTTACCAGTCACAGTTTTAGACCTTCCAAACAAATTGTCCTGTTGTCTGTCCCAGTCAGGAAGAACGTCCATTGTAATCCAATCAGCAAGACCGTAAACGCTTTCTGCAAACCCCTCTACTCCGCGAGGAATCGCTAGTGCGGCGTCTATAACGTAATCGCTAGCAGACGGAGAGTTTGTGGTTTTTGCACGCTCCTCTGCCTCTTGTTCCTCAACTTCAGGTTCATTGGCGTAAGGAGGTGGGCTTGCTTCTTCTACCACCATTTCTTGAGCCGCTTCCGGCCCTAGGTCTAGTAAGCCCTGTTCCCTTTGAACTTCTTCTACTACGCTTTTCTGCGCGGCAGCAGATTCTACAATGGAGGGTATATTAAAGTTTGGCATAATCTTAATCTACTGGTGGTGACACCACTTGTTGAACTTTGTAATAAGGGTGGTTGTATTGATTTTTAAGCAGCTCTTCTGCGCTTTTAAATCCATATTCTGTAGCAATACGCTTGAGCATGAACGCGCTAATGCCCGTGGCTTTTGTAACGTCTTCGACGGTTTGAGGTCTATTCAACCCTGAGACATCTAAGGGAAGCCCTTTGATTACTGGCTGATGCTTTTCAAAATGCCGGGGTTCTAACGTAATGTCTTTCCTAGTGTTAATCCAAACTCTGTTTCCGCGTTCTCTTTTTCCTCTATGCTTAGAGTCTGATTGCCGCACAAAATGGTCTTGGTTATACGCAAGGTATCCGTCTGTTTTGCCTTTGTTTCTTGTCGCTAGAATAATATCTACCAAACGGTCTGGTTCTACAGACAATGAGAACGCCTCACGAACCTCTGTTTCAAACGCACTTCTTAATCTCTTGTAGTTTTCTATGTCTTTTTTGCCTCCTGCAAATCCAACATCTAAGGCAAGTCTATCAGCCGCTTCTGTAATTCGACTTCTAAAAACTCCTTTAGGGTCAGTGAACGCTTTAACACCGCTCTCTGCCTCTTCTTCTGTTTGAGTAAACTGACCAAGATAAATGTGAGCTTCCTCTTTTCCTTCAGGAACTTCGGCGTCATCAAGTGCAAGTTTAGCAGCCGGAACGTAAATTCTTAAGTCATCTACGCTCTTAAACACCTTCTTGTATTTTTTGCGCCCAGTCATTACTTCTTTACCTATTTCCTCGGCTTTTGAGTAAGCGTCTACGGCTTCTAGATAATCTTTATTCCAAAACTCAAACCACATCCTTCCTAAAAGAGTCCTATTAGCATATTCAGCGTATTTACCTTGTAGCTCTTTAAGCTCTTTAATCCCGCCGGGTTGATTAATTGGGCCAAAGTCTTTTTTTAGTCTCTGGCGAGGAAGCTCTTTATAATCAAAAGTTGATGCGTTTTCCTCTTTTTGCTCTCTTTCGGTTTCTGCGCTCAGGTAATTGACAAGCTCTTCCCTAAACGTGTCGTTTATAGTTTCCATTGCGTCCCCTATTCGAGCTTGCCCGTCTGCAACGCTTTTAAACTTACCGTTAGCTTGAATCTCACTATCTATCAGGTTGTCTAGCTTTTTGTTGTAAGCTGTAATTAAAGGTCTTAATTGTTCTTGAGCTTTTGCCGAAAGACCTAGGGCTTCAGTTTTTCGACGCCCCTCGTTAGTGCTATCTCCAGACTCTGTTGTTTCTAGTAACTTTACAGCAAAATCCCCCGCTTTAGTGTTAGTAGACTTGCTTATATCTATTATAAGACGAGTAAGGTTGTCCTTGTCTGTTAAGTTGTTAAACCATGCGTTGTTTTTGGCATACACCGCTCTAGCTGCGTCTCTGTTCCGCGCATATTCGCTCATAGCGGTCCCTATTTTAACTATATTTGCGGTTACGATTTCTGGAGGCATATCTTCTAACTGTTTAGCCAACTCAGGAAAGTCCTCTGCCACAGCTTCTATAGACAAGGGTTCTCCGTTTACCCCTGCCGCATATTTTGAAATAATGAACTGAGATTCTTCAGCAGTAAGCCCTAAAACAAACATAGCGGCATCACTAGGAAGCCTGTTATCAAACTGTTTTTCGGCAGTTTGTTGCTTATCTAACTCTTTTCTCTCTAAACGGTCTATTGCGTTTTCAAGACTAGCTACATACGAAGGGTAGTTTATGTGCTTTTTAAGAGGTTCTCCTGCTACTTTTAAGTGGTCACCAAGCTCTCGCATTGTTTCGAGCATACGTGTGGCGTCTTCAATCGTAGAAGAAGCCTTAGAAATTAAACCGCCTATACCTCCCCTTTGAGGGTTTCCTCCGATAGCGGCTAGTATATCTGCTGTTGGTAGCGCTTGTAGATTCTCAAACCATGCAGTGTCAGTGACATCTGTGGGGGCCACTTTAGGAGGGTTCTTAACGTCATCAATGAGTTCTCTCGTGCGCTGAATAAGGTAAGCATCAGGAACTTCTGTTAAATTAACTCCTTCTATTTCTAATTGAGCAAACACTTCTGAAGCTTGTTCTGCCGACAACTTAGCGGCTTCTTCTTCAAACTTCGTTAAATCATCTTGTTGCGGAGGAACTCCTTTAAGGCTCTCGCTGGCAAGAGGAGGCCCGAATGTGTTTGGGATAGATAAAGGGCTATAACGAAAAGCTTCACTAGCTATACGCCCGTTGCTTACTACCTTTGACGCGTCAAGTATCTGTTGAGCGTATTGAGGTAGCATATGCTCGTTAAAGGCGCTCACAGCCGAAATAAAACCCTGACCCATATCACTAGCAGGGTCTAAGTTTTCTTCCTCAAGAAAGTCCTCAAACGCTTGCCGCACCATTTGTTCGGCTTGTTCTCTTGTAGAGACAATGTTTTCAACGCCTCCGGTAGTTAAATCCTTAATGTGTTGGTTTATTGTAGTTTCAAGAAACCCGTTAGGACCTGCATACTTTGACTTACGACTAGCTCCAATAAGCCTTAGTTGACGCTTAGTATGCAAAGGGTTGTCGTATGGTTCAACCTCTCCTAACAGTTCATTTGCTTTATCTTGAGCCTCCTTTGCTTTACTCCTTCTTTCTTCAACGGCTTTTTGAGCTTCAATTTTTATTTCTTCTTTTTGCTCTAAAGTGCGCGATTGCCACCACTGTTCCCACTCTTCGTTTTGGCGTTTAGTTTCCAAAAGGTTGGTTTGCATTTCTTGCTGAACCACGCGCTCATCAATCTGTTGTCCTTGTAAAATACCCTGCTGCAAGCTCTCAGCTATTCCTTGTCTAGATAACTCTTCCGACTCAAGCCCTGCTTCAACAGCTCTTTGGCGTTGAGCTTCTTGTTCTTTAGCAAATTGGAATTGAGAGTATTGAGCCAACAACCCACTAAAACCAGCCAGAGAAGAAGCCATTCTTCCCATGCTTGTTTGAGAAGCTGGTAAAGTAGATTGAGCGCTTACGGTAAACTGCCCTCCAGCTCTTGCGCTAGGGCGTAGAGTTATTTCTCGGCGAAACTCGTTAGCTTGGACTCTTTCGTCTGTCCGAAGTAAGTTTTTAAGTGGATTCGTAGCCATTGATTTTACTGATTGATTCTCAGAGCGCTGGCGTCATAGAGACGCCTTTGAGCTTCTTGAGTTCTTGTAGACGCTTGGATAAGACTAAGGCTCGCTCTTTCGTTTAATGTTCTTTGTCGAGCAACTGCTAGTTGCGCTCTTTGAGTTGCCAAACGTGAATCTGAAAGTTGGTTTTGAAGCTGCATTGTATCACTTTGAAGTGCTCGCATTTGCCCCGTTTGGTAAGCTCCCATTGCTGATTGCGTAGTTCCAATTAGCGTTCCTAAAAGGTCGGGCTGCTGGATGGGTTTGTTGATACGTTGCATATTCTGTAGGAATGCCATTCCGGTTCCTTCAAAAGCCATAGACCTAGAAGCATCATCCATTCTTTCTTGAAGGCTGAGCATGGATTGAAGGTCAGCGTTAGCTCTATCTACTTCCGCTACAGCAAGCCCTACCGCGTTACCGCTAACTCCTGCTTCTTCTCCAGCGGTTATTCCGGTTGCTCGTATTTCGTCGGCTTCTCTTTGGGCCTTGTGCCTTTCAGCAGCTCTAGCAGTGTCTTCTTGCGATTCTCTTAGGCGCTCAGCAGACATTGATTGCTGGTTGCGTCTTATCTCTAACGCAGATGCTCGTCTCTGAGCCGCTGCTTGAGCTTTAGCTGCTTGGACTTGCGAGCCGTATTGGGCTGCGCCTCCGGCTATAGTCAGCCCTATCTGGGCCATTGTGAATGGGTCCGCGCACATTAGTGATTATCTGGTTATAGTAAATTTTCTAAAGAGTTCTCCGTCGATATTGAATGGCTCGCTGAATACAGCCCCGCACCATTCGAGCCACTTAAGGCAAACAAAGTTTTCTGCGTGTATATAGTTTGAGACGCTACCGTATAGCTCTACAAGCGCCCATACCCAATTACGACAATGACGAAGAAAGTGCCTTGAGTATTGGTCAACCTGCGGTGAGCCTAGCATCCATATGTAAGCTTCGGGTGCACCCCCGGCTCCAAAGATAGCCATGACCTTGTTGTCTTTTGTCATAACTGTCAGAGACACATCGCTATTCTGGTAAGACCCATTTAGAGCGCTGTGAGGCGTGCTGTTAAAGCTTTTAATCTCAAGCTTATCCATCTCCCGTAAGTTCTGCTCAAGCTCGTCTACGTGAGCCTGAGTGGTCACACGGATGGTGTGTCCTTCCGGGGTGGTCTCTATGACATCAAGCATAACGCCTAGAGCGTTGGTGAACGAACGACTCAAACTCTGCGCTTTGCAAGTTACATGGCCCAGCAGAATCGTTTTCAATAGTTATCACCGTGTCTTTTGGGTTGGTAAACACAGGGAATCTAAACGCTCCTGACTCAAGAGGCATATTACCCTCTACTGTAGATTGGACCACGGTCGCATTGAAAGGCGCTGTGGTTGTGTCTCTGAGCTTTGGCGTTACCTTGACGTTAAAGTGGGAAGTGCTTTCAAAGAATACCGTGCCGTTCCTAATAAGCATACGACCGTTCGTCTGGCTCATTTTTTCACCAGAGGACGCCTTGAATATCTGTTCTGAAAACGTGTATTTCATGGTGTAAGCAACACCCACATACACTGTAACACTTCCCGACAAACCACCCCCTACTACATTCTCGTTGAAGGTTATCTTTGTCGTATTTCCTACAACAGTAGGTGACGCTAGGTTCTGCACAAGAAGACCGTCTTTCGTGTAGACCTGTAGAGTTTCATCCGGGCTAACCCTGTAAGGAATCGTAAACTCAGGCGTTGCAGCGTCTGCGTTAAAGGTCGCCTCAACTCTGCGGTCTAGGTGAGTGTTGTAGCCTTCAGGGTCTCTAAACTTATTCTCCAGAGGAATCTTAAGCAAATGGGTCTGTTTAATAGAGCCTGACTCGTATGACTGAACAATAAACAAATCAGAATCAACAAACCCAATACCACGAATACCACCCTTGCTAATCGTAAACTTACTCCAAGCACTAAGCACCTTCTCGTTCCCGCTAAAGAAATACTTGTAGATGTAGATGTCCGTGCCGTCAGTCAAAGCCATCAGGTTCTCTGAGCTTGCCCCGGTCATGGACACAACACCCTTCTTAGCTCCGCTTATAACCTTCTGTGGGATATACTGAGGAACGTGAGCGGTTATCTCGTTAGCGTCAAAGACATCTGTGTTTGAGTTAACAGTAAACTCACGAACTCCTACATGGGAGCCACGGGTAAACGGGAAGTATATGTATGAACCCAAAGCTATTGGGTCTACTGATTCTTCGTATTCGTATTCTGTAATTGGGTTTATCGCTACCGTCTTAGGAGTCAACAGCTCACCACCACGCAAGACGAACTGGCTAAAGTCCGAGAAGAGCACAAGGTTCTCTTGGAACGCAATAGCGGACCTGAGCTTAATAACCTTAGAAGAAGAAATCGTAACGTCTATAGGGTCGCTGTCTAAAAGAGAAGTGACCGATGTCCTGTAGAAGTTGTATTTCTGCAAGTCTAGCGCTCCGTCATAACCACCAAACTTGACCTCTGTCATAGATACAGAAGCTCCTGTAAGAAACCCAAGGCGTCCTTTGAACTGGAACGCCCCGTCTATTGTGTGACCGATAAACGATGGGTCTGGGTTAGTGTCTTGGTCTCCGGCAGCAAGAATGTCCAGAGGCATATGGTTTAACTCAAAGGTGTCAACCCCTGTGCTCTTTAGCATCAAGGGCATTGTGGTAACGTCTATGCGGTTCTCAATCTCATCTCCGCTAGTTTCTTGCCATGTGCCCTCTCCAACGGTTCCCGCTGCGGTGGTGCTGTCTGAACCATTAACAAGGAATTGAAGATACCTATCGTCTTCAGCGGCGTCTGCATCTCCCCGGACCATCACCTTGTAGCGGTGTCTGCATATCGTTGGTAGGTCATTAAGGGTAGCTACGGTCCTATGGACGACTCCTATGCCTTCTCCGGCTAACGCATCGTCAGGGTAAATAGTAAAATCCCCATCTCCGCTGTAAGAAATAACTCCTAGTTGTGGGCTTATTAAATCAGAGTTAAACGAGCTGTTGCTACCTAAGCTATCGGCTATGTTTAAATTAAGGGGTCTTGTAACTCTTTTGTTCGCAGTTATGTTACCAGCATCATTAACATCTTCAGAAGCAGCAGCAAAAAGGCTTTCTAGTATTTTTGTAGACTCAGCATTTTCTGAAGTATTGTAATATCTCGTTGGAGGAGGCCCTCCAGTGCCTCTTTGCGAAGGTCCTGAAAAGGTAAAATTAGAAAACTCTGTGCTGCCTTGGTTGACCCTAACTCCGTATTTTTTATCAAAGTCTCCTTGTTTAATAAACACAAGGGCTTCGTTGTTTAACGGGCGACTCTTAGTAATGTCTTTTGTAACAATTTTGGTGGTATTTAAGACATAGGTAACGTCCCCGGTCGTAAACAGCTTTAGGTCTTCTTTTGGCGAGGTGACGCCTGTGGTAGCGTAGTTTCTGCTTTCTAGAGTAAGGTCAGCGTTAGCTGAGTTAGTTAAAGTGTATTCTAGTGTGTTCTGGTCTGTTCCGGTCCCGTCACCATAAAGAAGAAAATTTCCTTCTGTTTCTGGGACCTCAATGCGAAACCGTTTTTTCTCGTTATCGCTAAGGGTCCCCACTTCGTGCAGGTCATATTCATTAGGGCCTTTGCCAGCCCCTCCAATAACCCTTACCTTGCCTAGCCTAGAAGTTTCAGTGTTAGCTACAGTAATAGGGGTAGGCTGAGTAAATGTCCCTGTGTATAATCTATTAGTTCCTGCTCCAGTCCCGGGGTCGCCTATCGGCTCTACGGAATGAACAACTCCAATATACCTTTCGTTGATTGTAGCTTGAACTCCGGTCGTAAGGTTGTAAGCGGATACTATTTTGTTTCCTTCGTTATTTTTAATAATAACAACATACCGTTCTGCATCGTCACGCTCGATAAAGTGCACAAGCGCGTTCTCATCCAGCGCCGCGTCCGCAAGTAGAGTCTTTATGTGCTCGCAAGATGGGCGCTTTTGCAAACCATCAACAACACTAGCAAGAGCATTTTCCTGCTCTTCGCATTGTCCTTGAAAGCGGACAGCGTCAGGTTGCTGAGAGACACCTTGGATAAGGTTACTTACAGAAGTGTTGATTAAAGGCATTATCGTATATTGTAATTTCTACGCACACCGATGCGCCTATACACATCGTGGTTGTCAAAGATGGTTCTGTCCGAAGACTGTGAGTCTAGCTCTTGGAGACGAGCGCGTGCTTGCATCTCATCGACCGCTATAAGCGCTTCAAGCTCACGACTACCAACAATCCTACCTTGGAACACTCTAGACGCTCTAAGCGTAATGTAGCGCCGTGCTGGCTCCGTAAGGTCATCCCAGTCTAGCTGCGTGGTAAGGTCTACTTTGATTGTAGAGTTAAACGTGTAAGTCTTGTCTTTTCTATTATAAAGGTAGACTCCGCGTTGGACTACATCGTCGGTGGTTTTAACACCGTCAACAAATAACGTATTGTCTGGAAGACGAAGCCTCCCGTCTCCTTCAAGTGTTGGTTCGTAGTCGGTGATAGTATTGAAGTGCCACTCTTCGGTTTGCACTTCTTTAGCTACTTCACGTAGAACCGTAAGCGCGGTGCTTGCAGATATAGGAAGAGTCGCTGTATCAGCTAGTGAGTTTATAGGCGATTCACCAATATGCCCAAGCATCTGGTTTACGCTTTCAAGTTCTGTAGTGAGAGCCATAGTTTATCAGCAGCGCCACTTTCTTAAAGCCAGCGCCTTTCTTGTTGGTTTCCCGTTTTTCCTCATAGGTCCTTTTACTCCGCGCATACGGGCGCAGAAAGAACGCTTCCTAGCTGCACGCTTACCTTTAGGTTTACGCTCGGTCACAGGGGCTTTGAGGTTAGACCCTGTCTTACGATTATAATAATCACGCCCCTTCTGATTAAGCCCCCCAGTCTTAGACTTGTGCTCAACTCTGAGGTTTGCTCGTTTTTTTGCAGCCATAATAAAAAAAGGGGGCCTCCGCAGAATAAACTACGAAGACCCCCATTGTGGGTTAATTAGCTTTAGCTAACAACACTGACAGCAGCGTCAGGGCGAAGAATACCGTGACCCATTGCATACTTAGCCAACATGAGAGTTGACTGCTTCTGCATTGAGTATTCGGACTCAACAGCAAGGTCCATCAGCTTAACGGTTCCGATAGCGGACGTATGTCCACCAAGGAACTGCAAGACATCAAGGCCA
>MDSZ01271514.1_pt1 | contig 14979 bp, 15 predicted proteins | sample 811201 | NCBI WGS metagenome assembly MDSZ01 (sample SAMN05326647, study PRJNA326480) | marine metagenome | isolation source: seawater | place: Indian Ocean: North | collected 2010
CATTCCAGAATTTCCCATATAATCATCGGTAGAGATTGATATATTACCAATATGACCTTCCGGCTCATTTCCTAGTGGAGAAGATATTGCTTGGAATCTATTATTGCCTAAGTCACTCTCGGTAGCACTATTCCCGTGCAAGGTTACAACTGGCAAGCTGACATTTTCATCATAATTGAATGATATTGTGAGTTCATCACCTGTTTTAGCTAGATGGGAAAATGTATTATTTGAAACTATGTTTACCGTGGTTGGGTCGTTTACCTTTAAGTCGATAAATAATGAAGTCGTACTCAAATTCCCATCAGCATAATTTCCTGCCTGATCAAAAAGTCGCGCGGACAAATATGCGGTATCACCATGAAGAAATCCTGAAATATTTTCAAAATCATTCTTAGATGTATTTAAAATCATAGTACCATTTGAGAGGTCACTATCAGAAATTGTAAACTTTTCTCCTGTTGGCTCTAAAGAATTATCACCAACTTTTGCTAGTATTTGAAAATTTGAACCAATAATAACATTAGGATCTAGTATATCTTCTTGGAAAAAAAATTCAGATTCTCCCAACTCCCAGTTTGCTCCTCCGCTCAAATTTCCATGATTTTCATTTGTTGATGAGTCAATTACAGAAGTACCTGAGTCCTCATCAAGTCTCCAGTACCCAATTAAGCCTTCTTCATCACCAGTAAGGCTAACATTTCGATAGGCTTTAATTTCATTATCAGACCGAGCAATATTCCAAAATCGAACTTCATCCATTTTCCCATCAAAATAGTTTGTCCCTCCACCGGCCTCACTACTAAATGAACCTAAATACATCAATGGATCATTAAATCCACTCCACTCAACATTTCCATTGTAGCCGCTTTTTGATGCAACCACAACTCCATCTCTAATGAGAGTAACGGTTCCATTTTGTAATTTTACTGCAAAATGAGTCCAAGTATTTAACGACGCTGAGGCTTGAACGTAATCAGTTTGAGAAAAGTTACCATCATTAGTTGTTTTTAGAAAAAACCGCCAGCCTCCACCGTATAGAAAAAATCCCATCCCTGCTTGATTTGATGAGCTTGAGCTATAATTACCATAATCAAAAAAACCTTGATAGTCACTCTGATTATTAACCTTAATGTAAGCCTCAAAAGTAAATTGATTTGTCACTTTATAGAGATCACCTGAATCATCTGAAGCTGGAATGTTAACCGTACCATTACTTCCAATAAATGAAACACAATTTCCTACAGAATAGTTAAAAGCCACAACCGCGGTATCATTTGGGACAGCTACCTCCACTAAAACATTCTCATTTGAACCATTCCATATTCCTGAAACTTCCACTCCCCCACTTGTTGAAACATTTTCTGAAACTTCAGGTGTAGCTGGACCGGTTACATCAATTAATATTGCTGAGCCATCGTTAGTACTTCTTTCTGTTGGACCTGAAATACCGTTTTGGGTAGTAAAATCAATTGAGAAAGCAATAGGGCCATCAGTTGCATTATCTGGTACGGTATAATTAGCCTGATAGTTTAAACCTCCTGAATTAGTGACAGATGCCTGATTAGAGCTAATTAAGACGAAGGGAGAGCCTGGTGCAAGTGCTCCAGGTGCAGTAAAAGAAAGAGTTACAATATCTCCAGGAATTGCTTTTTGATTATCATCAACATTATTTGAAGAAATAGAAACATTACTTATGGTTGGTATTGTAATCACTTCAATATCATCAATGTGCCACGCATCAATATGATAAGAATTAGTTCCAAATGCCTCCCACCTCAGCTGAAGGGTCTGACCCATTCGCGCATAAAAAGTTTCCACCCGTGGATTTATATCTACAGTTGCACCACTTTCAGCGCTAATTTGATAAGACAAAACTGTTGTCCAATCTTGATCATCACTTTTATAAGCAACTCTCATTCCATTATAATGGCCTGTTGGGGTAGGAAATCCATCGAGAGCAATCTTAAACCTTACTAATACGTTGGTTGTATCACTTACATTTATTTCTTCAGAGTACATATAATGTCCTGAATAATTGGCATAACCACTGGGACTAGCAGGAGACCAATAATAAGTTGCTGCTGGAGCAGAATTATTATAATCCGTATTCCAATTGTTTATCTGCCACGTACCAGTATTAGAAGGATAGTCTGAAGGGTCTGGGGTAAAACTCCATCCTGATGGTAAACTGCCACTATTGAAATTTTCAAATAACAAAGTTTCTGAAAACATGGTCGACATAAAAAAGATAAAATACCAGATAGTATTTTTCATTGTATTGTCACCTCTGCTACCCTGGTCCCATTCAATTCAATCAGATTATCATCATTGTCATAAATGAAACAAGAGTTTAACTCATAATCTATGGATGTAGTGCCTGCCTCTTTTGGATGAAATTTTAAATCGGCCAAGTGCCCGGTCCCTTCAATTAAAAGTTTCACATCATCTAAAAAATAAGCCAATAGCTCAACCTTTCCTGTTGAATCATCGTTATATACAAAAAGTGGAGTTGAACTATTGGTATCTGTTATGAATAAACCTGGAATTATGGTATCGAGCTCAAGTAAAGTGTTGTCATAATTAAATGATAATTGAATGATTGAAAATGGAACCAAGGAATCCTCTTTAAACACAATAAATGATTCTACATTTATAGTGTCTAACATCGTCCTAGTTTGAGACTTAGGATAAAAAACTAATGCGGGTAATTCAGTGACATTATCTGCTTTTTGGTCAACCGGATTATCTAGTTCTTTTTCATATATTCTACAAGAAATAGAAATGAAAAACAACAAAAGAAAAAAACTAATCCAGATATTTTGTTTCATCATAATTAATTTGGGATGGTTTTTGTTGAATCCCAGTCGCGATATATTTTTAAACTCGGTCTAGGCCCTACAATCCATGCATGTACACTATTTGCAATCCAAGTTGTGCCTGTGGCTGCAGCAAAACTAATTATTAATTTATTGTACTTTATGTGGTTTGCATGTTCTTCAGATGCGAGGTTTCTAAAATTTGCGATCTCTTTCACATCATCTGTTTCATCATATTGTTTCTTATATTGAAGAAAGTTTTTGGCCGCGTTATCATAACCGATATAACTCAAAATAATTGCTGTACTCAGAGACAATTCTAACCCTGCCCAAAAAACTGAAGAAAGCTTCTTCCCGGAGTACGCCTGCCCCCAGCCGGGAACGAAAAGACTACGTAAAGCTGCTCCCATAGGTGTCTTTTCATACGTAATGTCAGAGGGATCTAAAAACAGTATCTGTTCTCTATTTTCTATCCAACCTGGATATACTAAATCTATAATCTGCCCAACCCACAAATTAAGTTCATTAAAATCTCCATCTTGATAGTTCATTAAATCAACTTTTCGTCTTAAGACTAAACCTCCAGACCTAGTACTAAACACCCTTCCTTCAAGAAATAATCGATTATTATTATTTTTAATTTGGTTATTTACAATGTATTCAACTTTATGTTCAAGCCCAATTCTTTTTACTAGGCCCATTCTTGCTGCAGCAGGATACTGCTCAGCCTCCAGGTCTACAATTAATTCTTGGATCGGTTCAGTAAACTGAAAAAATGTTCCTTTAAAGTTTGCATTAAGTGAAGAATCTATATGTCTTGAAGTATCATTGTACTGGTTTAATATTAAAAAGATTGATTGATTGCCCTGAGCTGATAAAGTACATACCATGAGCAGAAAAATTGCCCTTCGCATATTCAGCTTGATATTTTTTTCTTAATTATATATTCTATTGATTTTGGCTCATCAACAATAAAAATTTGTTCATCAATAATTTTGTTATTTTGGTAAACTCTTAATTGATGTTCTCCTGCTTCAATCTCCAACCGAATTTTATTTTGACTCCACTTATGGGTGTCATTTAATTCAAAACTAAGTCCTCTTTCTTCAGTGAAAAATTTTATTAAATATATAGGATTTAGATAGTAATCCATTTTTAAAGATTCTGCTGGGTTAACATCTACCAAATGTTTTAATGGGGCATATCCTTTTTTTCTCAGTTCGAAGCTATGTACACCTGGATTTATTTTTACATCTTTGAGCGGAGTTTTACCTATTTTTTCTCCATCGATTAGTACCTCAACACTTCTTGGTATTGCATTTACATTTAAAGAAACCTGCGCATAAATTAAATTGACTATTAAAAAGGCTACGGAGCTAATCAAATATTTCATTTTTTATTCTCTCCAATATAAATATTATTCATTTCCATTAAGGATAAATCTTCTTTCAGAACCCAACCATCCATCTTTTGAATTTTACCATTTGAAAGAGTAATCTCAATGTCACCAAAGTATTCACCCGTAGTCATTTTCTTTACTGAAAAAATTTCACCTTTTCCTAACAAAAACAAAGTCTCTGATCCTAACTCGGGTGACTTTCTAAAATGCACATTTCTTTTATTTGTAAAATAAACTGGCCCTGAGTGGGTTTTTGGTGGACCAATTGATATATTTCTATATAGTCCTTTTGTGCTAGAATAGTCCAACTTTTGCCTGATGGGTTGAAAAACTAAGTTAGTTCCAGCTACCAATTCAATATTGTTTGACTTCATGAACTCCCCAGGAATCCCCATTTGATAATAACCATTTATATCTGTAGTAGCTTTAGCTAGCGTAACGCCAGATGGTCCAGATAGACCCATTTGGAGTTCTATATTTGAAAGCACACTATCATTCTGAGACCAGGTAACTATTCCCTCAACCAATAACGGTTTAAAATCAATTGGAGTTGGTGGTAAATCTATCCGCCCGGAATTGACACCTTTAAAAGGAATATATCGAGTCCAAAAGTCAACATCCTGAGGAACAACTCTAATTCTATTAGACGCAGAACTTATATCTAAAACTCCATGTGGCAAATATAAAACTACCTCATCAAGTGGTTCCTGCATTATAGATAATAGAGGGAAAGTCGTATCATTGTTAGCAAAAACTTGAAAACCTATTTGCTTTGGCCTGTACCTAGGGTAATAAAGTGGAATATGTATTTCAATCTCACCATAATCATAGGTTAAAGAAATAAGAGGTTCCCTTTCGTTGTATATAACCTCAGGGTACTTATCCCATCTAAAAGTTGAACAACCAACAAAAACTAGAATTGTAAATAAAAAACAAATTCGAGGCTTATGCATATATTTCATTAAAAATTTCATTCTTTAGAATTTAACACTGCTTTGGGTTACCTGATAATCTCCAATCCTAATAAAGTACTTTATATTTTAACCTTATCAGAACATTTTTATGTAGTCATAGAATAATTAAATTTAAACATCCAGTTGTGAAGACAGATTTAGAAAAAACTTTTTTAGTCAAATTAAAAGATGGTATTATTACATTCATTTTAATAATAATTATTTCATCTCCTCTTGTATACAATTATTTGACCACAAAAACTTTAAAAGCAAATAGAGGTTGTCTCGAATCATTTGTTTTGGATGATGGATCTAATGTTAAACTTAATAGCGAAAGTAAAATAAGCTATAATTCAAGATTCAATAAAAATAATCGTACTATTAAATTAAAAGGTGAGGGCTATTTTGAAGTGTCTGATAACGGAATTCCTTTTGCAGTAGAAACAGATTATGGAACTATTAAAGTACTAGGGACTTCATTTAATGTCAGAGCAAGAGCAGATGGCTTTGAGGTGGGAGTAATTTCTGGTAATGTTACTGTAGAAAATAAAAAGTTATCAATTAATCTTACATCTGGACAAAAAATAGATTTAAATCTATCTACACCCAAAAAATTAAATTACCAGAATTACCCTGGTTGGAAATATGAAACACTGGTTTGTGATAGTATGCCTTTTTTAAAAGCTACAAGGGAAATAGAGCGTTTATTTGATATTTCTGTTAAGATTTCTAATATTCAAATAAAAAAAACTAAAATATCTGGAATTTTGCAAACATCTAACCTACAAACAGTATTAGGCTCTATTTCATTATTAGCTCAGTGCCAATTTAAATTTGATGGTGAAACATGTATATTCTTCTAAAATATATTAGACTAAGTTAATAATAATTTTATTTTTCTCTTTTTCTTTATAACTAAATAATCGCTGTAAGCAAAAAACTATTTCTAATTAATTAAATTTTACTTAATTTTTATTAAGTAATAATTAATTATACAATGAAAAAAGCTATAGATATTATTAACGATATAATGAGCAAAAACGGCTTTAGACAAAAACGTGAAGTTGCAAAATATTTTGGGGTTACGCCTCAGGCACTGAGCATTTGGATAGCAAAAAACCAGATACCGCCAAAACATCTATTAAAGCTAACTACAGACACTTCTTTAAAGACATCAACTACACTTACATCGGAAGATCCTATTCAGATTAGCACTCTAAATGAAAAAGATCATGTTATCAATTATCTAATGAAAGAAAATCTTAGATTAAAAGATGAAATACTAAAGACAAAGGAAAATAACAAAATATCTGAGCCTAAAGGAAAATTATTCGATCGAGTTATTAGTGATTCTCTTTACATTTCTGGAAGAATATCAGATGGAGTAATCACAGATATAGATGGGAATTGGCAACAATTAATGGGTTATTTGGATGTTGAGCTAGAAGGCCGCTCCTATGATAGTGAAGATTTAATACATCCAGATGATTTAAAACATATTAGAAAGCATCAGGGTACACTTAATAAATCAAACATAATCTCTTTAAGTCGATATAGTACGATTCAACGCTGGAAACATGGTAAGACGGGGGACTATATTATGCTAAGTATGGTTTGGGATGTTGATGTCGAAGAGGATACTGCTCTAGTGGTCTGCAAACCTATTGATGGATTCATTAATGCTAAGACTTAATAAAATAATATTTTCTTGTGTTTCGGGAGAACGCTTCTAACCTAACTAAAATAAATATTTAAAAGTTTATAACCTTATTGAATGTTTTTTTTAAAAATATTGTATAAACTATTTTTGAACAATAATTAGTATTGAATTACCAAATGGCAAATTTAATTTCCTAATAATAATCATTTCGAGTTTAGCTACTAACAAAAAAAAATTATTAATTATGGGAACATGCATTAAGTCCGTACCTTCATTATTTAACGAAAGAGGAAATAGTTTTTCTATTAATCTTCTTTTAATGAATAAAATAAAAAAAGTTAAATATCCCCAATACTTTGCAAATTTTATTTCTTTAAAGCCTATTTTTAATAATTTTTTTTCTAATTCATCTTTTTTAAATCTTCTTTTTGTCATAACTGTTTTTGAATGATTCCCAATTAGTATCTTAAATGCTGGCTCAGTCAAAATTAAATATCCATTCTCTCTCAGTTTGTTATATGCTTGTTCTAAAACATTTTCAACATTTTTGATATTCTCATGATACAACACATCTAAAAAAGCTATTATGTCAAATTTCATATTTAGGTCTTTTAAAGAGTTCGCATCGCCCCAAGATATCTTGGAATCTTTGCAATCATTTTTAGCATACGCTAAAGCATCTTTATCAATCTCAATACCATATTTACTTCTAAAATCTGTAAATAAATATTTTAGATTCCCTCCAGTCCCACATCCAACTTCCAGCAATTTTTTATCTTCTAATGGTTTTATTTTATATAATGCATATCTCATTACCATTCGCCTATTTTTAAACCACCAATGATCTTTTTCGTATTTGTAATGAATATTATGTTTCAATATTTTCGTATTTCTTTGTTATAAAGAATTGTGGATGCTTATTATTTGATATAAAAAGTCTGCCTAAATATTCGCCTATAAGACCAATAAATATTAATTGAACACCCGCGAATATTATAAAAATAATCACCAAGGATGCATAGCCTTGCGGCACTTCTGGGTAAAATAATTTTTCTATAAGTATCGCCAAAGCGAATAAAAAACCTCCAAAAGATAAAACAGTACCTAAAACAGTTGAGATTCTTAAGGGTACGACTGAAAAGTTTGTAAACATATTCAACCATAATGATATTAGTTTTTTAATTGTATAGCCTGATTGTCCTTGTAACCTAATATCGTGTTGGACTTCCAATACTCCAATATTGTTTGTGGTTCTTAGGATAAGTCCATCAATATAGGGATATGGAAGTTTGTATTTTATAATCTCAGATATCAATTTCCGATTAATAGCTTTAAAACTAGACAAATAAAGCTCGTTAGGTTTTTTTAACATAATGTTAGCCACTTTATTATTGAAGTAACTACCAATATTCTTAAACGCTGAGTGTTGTTTTTTATCATATTTCGTATAAACTACGTCATAATTACTATTCAAGATATAATTTATCAATTTGGATACTTCAGAAACTGGATTTTGAAAATCATCATCCATTATTACTGCCCAATTACCTTTAGATTTATTTAAACCAGCCATCACTGCATTATGCTCTCCAACATTTTTTGCTAAACTATAGAACTTTACTATATCTGGATATTTTTTAAATAATCTTATGCACTCTTTTTCTGATCTATCATCAGAATAATCATTTACAAGGACTACTTCCAATTTGTGATTTTCCGATATATGATTTATTAATTCTGTAACTAGATCAAATATTGTTGCTTCTGAATTAAAAACAGGTATTACTATTGATATCATTTTTTTACCTATCATAAAAATCATTAATTATACTTGCAATTGAAAATAATTCTTTTTCTTCCAGCCAGGGGTTCATTGGGATGCTTAAAACTTTTTTTGTAAAATCAATAGAATTTATTAGACTTACTTTTTGATTAGTATTAACAGTCTCATTCCCATCTAATGTTACCGGATAATGGATCTTAGTTTCGATATGATTGTCATTCATTGCATTGACCAATTCTTTTCTTCTATCAGTTTTGATAGCAAATATATGGTGTGCGTGCCTAACTTTTTTTTCTTGATGTAAAATTAAATCCTTTTTTAGATTTTTTTTATAAAAAGAGGCATTAATTCTTCTTTTATCATTCCATTCTTCAACGTACTTTAACTTTACATTTAGTATTGCAGCTTGGATTTCATCTAATCTACTGTTTAAACCACGTTTTTGATGTAAATATCCTCCAATATTACCATAATTCCTTAGACTGATTAATTGGTTGTAAACCTTCTTATCATTGGTTACAACTGCACCAGCATCTCCATAAGCTCCTATATTTTTTGTTGGATAAAATGAGAATGCAGCAGAATGGCCAAAACTCCCAACTTTTCTGCCTTGATATTCTGCGCCCAATGCTTGAGCACAATCCTCTATTATAATTAAATCATTTTTATTGCAAATTTCTTTTATGGCATCCATATCGCAGGGATGCCCGTAAAGATGCACAGGAATAACAGCTTTTGTCTTTTTGGTCAATGATTTTTCGATTTTCCCCACATTAATTAATCCATTATAATCATATACATCTACGGGCACTGGTTTAGCTCCTGAATTGAATATACCAACTGCCGTTGGGTATGCAGTTAAATTAGGAGCAATGACCTCATCTCCATTACCTATATTATTTGCAATTAAAGATAATGTGATTGCATCAGTACCTGATGCTACTCCAACACAAAATTTAGAACCAAGATAATTACATAGGTTCTTTTCAAAATTTTTAACACTTTCTCCAAGAACATATGTTCCATTAGTTATTACAGACGATATGGCAGAATCTATTTCTTGCTTAATATAAAAATATTCCTTTGAAAAGTTATTTAGTCTGATTTTCAATTTTTTTTTCGTTGATTATTTTTTTAAAATTATTAAAATCTCTTATGTAATCAGTTTCATCAAAGTGTTCTGAAGCAAGAACTAAAATTATACAGTTATCACTAAAATTGTGCATTGTATGCCAGATATATTTACCAATAAATAATCCTATGTTCGGCTTATTCATTTTCTCTTCATAATAGTTAATTCCATCAAATAATTTCAAAGTGAAAGATCCTGAAATACAAAACAATACTTGCTCTAATGTTTTATGAGCATGATAACCTCTAATCGATTTATTTGAGTCAAAATCATAAATATAATAAACTCTTTTTATGTTAAAAGGTATATCAATGTCACTTTCTGCAACTGATAGTTTTCCATCATGGGAGTCAATAATTTGACCTAAATCAATTCTCTTAAAATTTCTTAATTTGCCCATAAAAATATTTATTATTTATTGAATGATTTTTGAATTGTTCAATATCCATAGAATATCTATTAAAATATTTTTTTGAAAATGAATGATACATCAAACTATTTATTAAATTATTATTTTTATTAAGTATACTCTCCATTATCTAATTTTTATTCCAACTGTTATTAATTCGGTGTACATGGCATTTCTAAATCACATTCAAAATTTTTTTAAATCCTGCAGAACGTGATTCAATTGAATATCTTTTAATAAATCGATATGATTGCTGATTATCTATTTTTGATTTGATAGTTTTTTTTATTTTTTTTACAGCTTGACTCATATTATCAACAACATATCCATCTTCATCTATAAGCTCTGGTAATGCAAAAGCATTACTTACAATTGGAATACAATTATATGATATCGCTTCAACAACACTAACTCCAAAGGCTTCATGCCTTGATAATTGAAGATAAATTTTAGATTCTTTATAATAGTTAATTAAAGTATCTCTACTTACATATCCTAGATAAGTAATGTTTAAAGGCGATATACTAATTAATTCTTCTATCTTTTTCTTTGATTCATTCCCCTTCTTATTTGTCCATTTACCAATATGATAAAATTTTATTTCTGGGAATATTCTTGCAATTTCTATAAATCTATCAAGTCCTTTCCTAAGATATGTCTCTTCATTTAATTCACCTACGGTTAAGATTTGATTTTTCTTTTGTAAATCACTTTTTTCTATTAAAGGTGGCTCTATACAATTATAAATAAGCTCTACTTTACTATTATGAATTCTACCATTTTGTATTATTTCATTTTTATTTGATTTAGAAACAGCAATTACTTTATTGGCTTTATTTAAAATCCATCTTCCGATATTAGTTCTGTACCCACCTTGCATTCCACCATAATTAATTTGTCTTAGTTTTGCTACATCAAAACCACCAGCAATAATAATTAATTTTCGTTTAAAGAAATAATTTAATAATACAACTGGTATAGAATGCCTTGATGCAAACCACATAATTATAGTATCACACCAAATCATATTCAGAAAAATTTTTATATTAAAATAATCAGTAATATGCTGGCAGTTTATTTTTTTTAGACTTGCAAACGAACGTAATATTTTTTCATCAGTTCTTTTAAACTGAGTTTCACCTGCAATTAAATAAAATATTTTTGGCATTATTATAGATTTAAATATTTATATTTTCGTTGAATAGAAATCACACAACTGTTTCATTATCATTTATCTAATTTTGCTCGTTCTTTTTTTTCCATAATTTAAATAAGCATAAGCCTCATTATAAACATTCATAAAGCTATTCATGTTGTGCTGGGTTGGATAGTTTTTCTATAAACAGAATACCTAACCTTCCAGGTGAAAATCAATTATCATTATTACTTATACATATTCTGCTCTATATCATAATTCATAAAAAAATATATCATTCAATCTAATTATAGTGTGTTATTTCTTTTTAAGTTTCTTATAAAGCTATCTTGTAAAAAATAAAAATTTATTTTTTATTTTTTCGGTTTTACTTTTCTAGTCTGGTTTAAAACATGTTTTTAACAATTTAAGAAATAATATATATCTTAATTTTTTCGTTCTCAATCAATTTTGAATAAGTATATCCTATTTTTTGGGGATCCAGGTTTATAATAAACTCTGGTGGTTTAGTAAGCCAATCTGATTTTGTATCCCAATGAAGCGGTTTTATATTATGACAAGGTATCATACTCACTCTTCTTTTGCTTAAAAACACAAGCCTATTAGCGTACCACCAGCTACTTATACCATGGTGCATTTCATATTTTTCGAGTGTTTTATCAATAAAATCTATATCATCTGGATAATATAGATTATTTAACTTTTTACTAAAGTCTACTGCAGAAACTGACAAAATAGATGATAGTAAAAATAATGATATACATATAGGAAATAATTTATCAAGTTTAACTTTTATATATGGATAAAGAAATATTGGAACTATTAAAAACGGTAATAAATAAATATTATTCATATATCTCCAATGAATATTCGGCGTTGTCAGCAAAAATGATAAATGGGTCGTACCAAATGAAAATAAAATAAAAAGATAAAAATGTAATGCCTGTTTATCATAAGAAGAATAGTTTCTTTTTAAAATAAATACGTTTATTAAATACAAAAGTGCCAGAAATACAAAAATAAAAACAAAAATATTTTGAATTGTATTCGAATGCGAAACATAAAACTCTTTAATGTGATAAAGACTATTAATAAAAACGCTAAGAGACATTGTTAATTCATCCACATGAGCATAAGTGCTCATACATTGTGAACAATCTTTATCATGATAAAAAGTCACTCTCTTAATTGAATAAGCTATAAATGCAACAATAAATGTGACATAGAGATTCCTAGAGTCATCCCTCTTGTAAACTAGATCAATAATAATGGATGCAGTTAATAAAGGAATAACCAGGTGACCTATAAATAAGGGATTTGAAAAGGTGAGAGAAAATACCAACATATAAATCATTGAAATTCTATATTTTGTCTGAACCTTACTTGAGTAAAAAATAAATAGTGTTAATAAAACTCCTAAAAAAGATCCAATATGATGAGAAGCAACAAACATATAATTAAATGGCTCTACATTAAAAAGGAAAATTATTAAAATATTAATTAATGCTATTGTAAAAAGTGAAAATATTGGCTCTGTAAAAGTTGACATGACTTTATACATTAAGTAATCAAAAATAAGAAACTGCACGATTATAAAAATAATTTGTGAATAAAAATAATTATCAACAAAAAACGAAATAAGATATGTAATCAACATTGTAGGGAAAAATTCTGGTGCTGCTGCAAATATCCAATCAAATAATTTCCCATTATTTATAATGATATCTTTGCTAACTAATGAATAAAAAATGGCATCTGAATTATAAAAAAAAGAATCAAAGTTATTTTTAGAATCAATGATTAAATCATGCTGTAGATAGCGTACTATAACAGATAGGATTGGAAAAATTATTGATGATACTATAAAAAATTGAACAAGCTTATATTGCATCTTTAAAAAGATTTTTTCAGAAAGAATCTATTTTAATTCTATTTTGTAGATTAACTGATCGAACTAGCATTACTGAGTTTGATTTATCAAAAACTAGGTCTATTAATAGCATATTATCAATACATAGTAATTCTAAAGCATTATATATTATAATTTGCAGGCGGGTAGTGGAGGCGGGGAGAATCGAACTCCCGTCCAAAATAGAATTACAATAGACGTCTACACGCATAGTCAAAGGTTTATTTTTTTACCCTAATTATAACACAAGACAAAAATTCATTAGAGCGAGCCTGAAAAATTGTCATCCTTAATATTCAGGCATATTAAGAACTAGCCTGTGTGATTGACGTTTCATGTTCAAACCACTGGCTCATTTGAACCGAAACGGGCCGCTAACTAAGCAGCAGCCATGTAGCCGTGATCGGCAACTATGTTTGTAATAGCTGATTTAGGAGATTGCTATTATCCTCCGCGCGCAATCCATTATAGATCTTATCCTGTCGAAACCGATCGCCCCCAATTTTCAAAAAACACTTATTTAAAGTGATACTTTAGCATAAAAAGAAAAGGCTCCTAGCGCCAACCTGAAGCCTAATCCTATCAGCAAACTAATTTAAAGTATTAGTTTACCTAATTTCATTTGTTATCTATTTTTCCCAAAATCTTCTTTTCAAAAATTTTGTCAAAAATGACCAATAAGTATAAGTGTTGTAATGTTGATAAGGCAACTGCTAAAATTAAATAAAGAAAAAAACTTGTATTTTTTTTATTTAAATAATAGTTCAATATTGAAAAATTAGAAATATAATGAGTATAAAAAACCATGAAAGAATATAAAAATGAGCTAACTAAAAATGGGTTCTGCACGGTGCCTAAAATATTTTCAGATAAACAAATAGAATCAACAAAAAAAGCAATTTGGAATGTGATACAAGGTAAATATGATACTGGTGTAGAACCGGAAGAAAGATTTTGGAATGTAGGAGATGACCCGGAAAATATAATCAAAATTGACAAACCTCATTTATGCAGTAATGAAATAAAAAAATTAATAACAAATTCAAAATTTGGAAAATGTCTAGCTTCAATTACAAACTCTAATAAAATCCAAATTTGGCATTCACAATCTGTATGGAAGCCTCCAGGAGGAAGCAAAAAAGGAAATGCTGGTTGGCACAGAGACATACAATATTGGCCATTTTGGGAGCCGGAAGGTGTTTATACTGCATGGATAGCACTAACAGATGTTAAAAAAAATTCTGGCCCTGTGGCATATATATCAGGGTCACATAAGTGGTCAAAAATCGAAGGATTAGATTTTTTTAATAAAGATATTTCTATGCAAGAAAAAATTATTAAAAAAAGAGAAAACGATTATATAGTTAAGTATTTAATGATAAATAAAGGACAACTAAGTATACATCACTCAAGCACTTATCACTCATCAAAAGAGAATAAAGCTGATAAACCTCGTGTTGGTCTGGTTGTGCATTTTTCAACAGATAATGCAAAAAAAATACCAATAACTGGAATACTTTCTAATTATTTAGATCACAATCTGATTGATCCGGATATCTGTCCAATTATTTATGAAAAATAAAGATTTTGATTTTTTTGGAATCTATTTCATTTAAAAATTAAACGAAAAGTTTATTTTTTTTTAGTAAGATTACTACTCAATTAAGTTCTTATGGATCACGATTGCAATAAAATCAAAATTTTTACAGACGGCGCATGTAAAGGGAATCCCGGGCCAGGCGGTTGGGGTGTTGTTATA
>MDSZ01165354.1_pt1 | contig 14978 bp, 9 predicted proteins | sample 811201 | NCBI WGS metagenome assembly MDSZ01 (sample SAMN05326647, study PRJNA326480) | marine metagenome | isolation source: seawater | place: Indian Ocean: North | collected 2010
TACCTTGATATGGGTGCTATTGGTCCAAATAATAGAATTTATACAAACATTTCATATCAAAGTTCGTACGTTGAGCGGGGCCACGTCTTCGAAGCCGGAGACGTGGGCGAGTATCTTGACGGAGATTTACCAAGAGCTATTGAGAAATGGATGGATAAAAGTCAGGACAAAGATGATTATGAAGGGCACTGGATATCTGACTACGGACATATTTCCACTTGGGATGTAAGTAAAGTCACAAATATGGAGTCGCTGTTCGCCTATAAATCGACTTTCAATGAAGATATTAGTTTATGGAATGTTTCCAGTGTCACAAACATGTCATTTTTGTTCGAAGAGTGCGAAATGTTTAATCAAGATATTTCAAATTGGGATGTTTCCAAAGTTACGTGCATGCGGAGTATGTTCTTTGGCAACTACTTGTTCAATCAACCTCTTAATAGTTGGAATGTTTCCAGTGTGACGGAGATTCACGAGATGTTTTGGGATTGCCCAGTGTTCAACCAACCTCTTAATAGTTGGGATGTATCCAAAGTCGAGAATATATGGCTCATGTTCAGAAATGCCCCATTGTTCAACCAAGACATAACTACTTGGGATGTGGGAAAGGTCAAAAACATGCGCTTTATGTTCTATGGTGCCACGGCGTTCAACCAGGACATCGGTGGTTGGAGTGTTGGCGAAGTCACGGATATGGAGTACATGTTCGCCGGCCGCGACATTAACGGCGGCCAGATCGATATGATGTTCAACCAAGACATTGGTGGTTGGGATGTATCCAGTGTGACAAATATAAGTTTTATGTTCCAAAATGCAGTATTGTTCAACTCAGACATCGGTGGTTGGGATGTAGGCCGCGTAACAAATATGAGAAACATGCTTGAAAATACCACTTCGTTTAATCAAGATATATCTGGATGGCCTTTAGTATCTTTAGATTTCTCAGTGAGTGGCGTCTACACCAATTTTGGAAATGATTACATAGATAGTGATAAAGACTACTTTGTAATAAATGGTGATAATGTTTTATCTTCATCTAATATAGAGGCCGCGGTTCACAACTGGAATACTGATGCCATAACAACCGCTCATGGAGAAATTCAGAATTGGGATACAAAATATGTTAGTAATATGGGAGGACTCTTCGAGTATGAGACATCTTTTAACGAAGATATTTCAAATTGGAATGTATCTCAAGTGACAAATATGAAGGAAATGTTCCGCTCTGCGAAGGTATTTAGCATAGACATAGGTAATTGGGATGTATCCAAAGTCACGGATATGGAAAAAATGTTCCTCGGTGCGGAGAAATTTAACATAAACATCGGTAATTGGGATGTATCAAGCGTCGGAAATATGAAAGGTATGTTCATGGGTGCCTATGTCTTTGACCAGGACATCGGCGATTGGAACACCTCCACCGTCACGGACATGTCACAGATGTTTTGGCAATGCTCAGTGTTCAACCAACCTCTTAATAGTTGGGATGTATCCAGCGTCGAAGATATGGAGTTTATGTTTTGGGATTGCTCAGGGTTCAACCAACCTCTTAATAGTTGGAATGTATCCAGCGTGGGAACTATGGAAGGTATGTTTAAGGAGGCCACCATGTTTAACCAGGAAATCGGTGTTTGGGATGTATCCAAGGTCACTACTATGCAGTCTATGTTCTACGAGAACGCCGCTTTTAATAGAGATATTGGTGACTGGAATGTTTCTAGTGTTACGAACTTCTTGAACATGTTCTGGCAGGCCACTTCGTTTAATCGGGATCTAAGTAAATGGAAAACCGAACCAAAATCTAGATACGGCGACGAAACTTGGCATCAAAGTGGGATGGATGGTTATATTGATCACTACCCAGACGATTGGTAAGATTAGTGAATATGGACCATATTTTATGCGTTATTATTGTTAGAAGTTAGACCTATACATATTACATCTAACTGAAGGTCATAATATGGCATATTAATGCTTTTGAATTCCAGTGTTCCATATTTGTATTAATTTCAGAGCAATTGATTACATAAAAAATGAAAGATATCTTTTACAATAATAAATTTTTGTTATAAATTTTCCTCTCTTCCAAATTTAGGATCAACTTTTTCAAACATTTTTGAAAATTTACCGGATATATCATTATCATAAAGTTGTTCTTCGTATATTTTGCGAGGTATATAACGGTATTCGATCCTTGGAGGTGGGCAACTAAATGACATTTTAGTATATCCTATTGTAATAAATACAATACCAATAAGTAGTAAAGCTAAAGCAAGTGTTCTAAACATTATATGTTCTATTATAAAATAATTTGGTAAAATACATATTATAATTATTAATGGATCCTGAATATAACTATCTAGAAAAAATTCCACAAATGCACAAATACAGAAAAAAAAGTAGCATGTTTAGCACAGCTTATACAATTGAAGACAATTTAACAAGAACGGCTGGAATTCTAATAACAGGTGAAGAAGATTGTCCGACAAATAAAAGGAAAAAAGATTTATCTGTTGGAAATACTGGATATTATGAAAGTGGAACGTGTGGTGAAGGAAGTAGTCCCGAATGTGAAGGCAAATCACGTCATATTTTAGTAAATAATTTACCATTTAAACAAAAAGGTAACAAAGGATTAATTCCTAGTATTATAAATGATATAACCACATCTTTTGAACCGATTGGAATACTTTCTAACATGAATGGATCCGGCGAATTTGTAAATGATAAATGTTCAATGCAAAACATTAGTGTTGTTCAATTGAATCCAGGCGGAAAAATGTATAAACGTGATTTGAAAGCATGTGTATCTGATGTAACATTACCACCTGTTGTAAAATCCGTAGAAAATTTTGAATCACAAGTGTTATCTGGATACAATTCAAATTATAGAATGCTTATAACAATATGTATATTAACACTGTTCCTATCGTACAAAAGATATAGATGGACGTTTTAAATATTGTGTTATATTATTATAATGAATGCTGATCAGGTTCAAGAAAAAATAAATACTGCCACAGAAAATGTTAAAGCTAAGGGAGAAGAACTTAACTCAAATTCAATATTGAAATTTGTTGATGGTTGTGAAAAAGTTGCAAATGCATACACTGATTTAGTACAAACATATCAAACTGAGTCTGATGAATGGGTTGCATTAGTAGAACAACTATTAGAATGTGTCATGAAAACCGTTCCCGCTGATGATTCTAACTTCGCGGATTTATCAGCTGCAATAGATTCTTTAAAAACTAATTTTGTTTCAAAAGATAACGAAGAAAAACTTGCATCTGCAATTGAAAGTGTTAATAGAATAAGTGCTATTGTTGACCAATACAAATCAAAAAGATCAGAATTATCTTCAAAAAAAGATAAAGAATGTGCAAATAGAACATTACCATTATCTCCTGCTGGACCTGGCCCGGCGACTGATGTTGTACAAGGTTCTCCAGCTGGTCCCGCTTCTTCCACTGAAGTTGTGCAAAATGTACAACTTGCTGATGATGTATTACCAGGTTCATCATTACCAGATAATCAGTTTGGGTCTCTTTTCACCGGAGGATCATTCCGCCGAAAATATAAATATAAGAAAACAAAAAAAGCTAATAAGCGCAAATCAAAGAAATAAAAAATTAAATAAAAAAAACAATAAGTGGACTGTTACCACCTATAATTTTTAGTTGTATATAGTGATGAATATATTTCAAATTATATAGCAACTATTGTAACAAATACATCTATTTAATTACTAGAGATCATCTTCAGAATCTGGTACAAATTCATTTGGATCTTCAACAGTGTTTGATTCAGAAGTTTCAGGTTCATCATCCGATTCATCTTTGAAACTATATTCAGAAATCTGTGTGTTTGGAGATACACAAATTTGAAACAATTCCCAAATTACTCCAAACTTTCCACCAGCAAACCAAACACCGGAAAGCTTCACAATTGCTTGAACCATCTTACCTTTTTGCAACAAATATGGCAAATCTGATTCTAGCTTAGAATGCGGCGGCTCACTGTCATAGCAACCGACCCTAAAACTTTCATCCTTGTTTTTAGAAATCTTTAGCTTAAATGTTGGTGGATACTTATCCGTTGGTTCTCCATCTTCTGTTGCTACTTTTACAGAATGTGAAAACAAAGCCTGACTTACATCTTTGCTTTGCTTCTTTTTCTTGAACCATGCTTGAGAATTTGATACACTGTCGTCTAGAATTTTATTATCAATGTTTTCCAATAGTTCTTTAAGTTGGTTAATGTGTTTAGTGTTCTTAGTTCCAAAAGACAAATCTAGTGTATATTTCGTTCTTTCACCATCATCAAACCGACCTAGTCCATAAGGACAACGCATCTTAGGAGTCTGAATATAAATAGGGTGATTATCTTCATTTAACAAATACATAATTTTAGCATGATCACCAAAAGCCTTCATTTCAGAATATTTAATTTTAGATACATCAATTTCATTCGCAAATCGCACATTGTCTTTTCCACCAAGTAGTTGAGCCATTTTATCTTATTTTGTATAATTCTACAATAACAAAATCGACTTCATTTTTTTGACATTTAACATTTTTAAATTTACAATATTTAATTTTTATTATCAATATTTGAAATACCATCCCAATGATTAAAACTGCGGTCTAACATTACTGTTTCTCTAAATTCATCTAGATTTGAACCAGTATAAGCAGGAACAGATGTATTTGAGCCATTAAAACTATTTATTTTTGTAGTATCATCTGATGTCATAGGTTTACATTCCGATGCATTATCTTTTTTAAGAACCCAATAATCTGGACATTTAGATACATGTGGAGGCCATTTTATTTTAATGTTTTTATCACTAATTGATTTATAAACAGAACGTACAATTAAAATAATTATAAAACAAACAACAATAGCTAATGTATAAGAACCTTTCATATATAATATTGAAATATATAAAAATTTAATTTTTAGTACTAATTAGGTTCAGATTCTGATTGATGCTAATCAAATGCCGATTCTGATACACGTACAGTATTTCCAGAACTATCTGTGATAATAATTTCTGAGGATTGTATTTGGAATGAATCAGCCGAGACGTCTTGATTTATTTCATAAATTTGCAGCTGAGATGGTGTCCTCTGGTCGGGGTCGTACAGCTTTTGCGCTTCGGAATCAAGTTCATTTGGCATAAGAATCTTTACATTACCAGGAAGACATAATAATACTTTATGATTCATGCCACTGCTATCATAGTTGATGAGTGATGTTCCCGGTGTTTCTGATTTAGTAGTATTACTAATTAAAGATGAACCGTGGTATTCGATTTCGTCCAGCAGGCCGACATCAGTATAAGTAATTTTTGAAAAATTAATTTGATCAACACAAGTTAAATCCCATTTACGAGGAAATGTATACTCATTACCAAATTGCTTCGTAGAATGTCGATTTTGTCTCGAGTCAGTACCAATAGATTTACTTTCATCTAAATTTCTTGTCCAAAATTGTGATTGATACCACTGTAACAGACCAATTTGTGTGTCGTCCGCTAATTTTAAATTACCGGATGCATCAATTAAAGGTCCATATTGTAATTTATTCAATGTAATATAACTATTGCCACTACCATCAACAAATTCTGGCCATTCGCCATTGTTGTCTCTTGTACTATATTGGTCTGAATTCCAGTCGTCCCCGGCGTCGTCTGTTGTTAGATAATAATATCTTCCAATTCCAGTTACGTCAATCACTAACTTATAAATATTAGTACCTAGATTATCTTGATCTACACCTTCACTTTCTAATATTATTAATGTGTGTCCATCAGGCATTGATAATTGATGATGTTGCCACCATTTTTGATCATCTTCGTCTGGGGGGTTAGGTGAAAGAAATTGCGTAGGCTCGCCGCCTGGCGTGGCTGCATTGATTATCTCGATCCAGTCACCAGTAAGGCTAGTAAAATCACCGATCGCAGCATTTGTTTCCAAATACCCATTTTTGTGCCCATATGCTGGATGATAAGTGTTGGCACGAAGGTCATTATAGGTCGTATTTGCACTGAAATACATTGTTTTTAAATGTACTTTCGTTGTCACTGGTGGCTCAGGTTGTGGTTCTGGTTCTGGTTCTGGTTCTGGTTCTGGTTCTGGTTCCGGTTCTGGTTCAGGTTCTGGTTCAGGTTCTGGTTGTGGTTCTGGTTCTGGTTCAGGCTCTGGTTCAGGTTCTGGTTCTGGCTCTGGTCCTAATTCAGGTTCAGGCTCTGGTTCTGGATACAAATAATATTCAAAATATGGACTATAGGATATAGAATCTTCTGAACCTGGTGCGGCGGTATACCATTTGTAAAATGGAACGAAATCTGGACTATATGATACAAATGGTATACTATTATAGTCAACGTAACCCCATATCCACTGTGTTACACTAATATCTTTCGAAAAAATGGTAAATGAATAAGTACCTTGAACATTACCATAATTAACTTGCCGAGGTCTACGATTTTCAGCTTCATTATATGGACTATAATTTGATTGTTCGTTTGATGATGAATTATACCATTGTAGGAAGAGCGGCGCGTCTCCGCCTTGACCCAAAGTATGGCCGAGCCATGTTTCTACACTTACATTTTGTATGAAATATGTAAAATTATATTTGTCATTTGTGAATTCAGATATAGAATTAGAATTATATCCTAGATTTATCATTTGTGAATTAGAAACACCTGATTTTACTACAGATTTAAATGAATTCAGTGCTGCAATAGAATATGCGGATTCTGATGGCGCAAAACCTGAATCAACCCATACATCATATTTATGGTTTGGATTTGCATTTTGTAGAAGAGTTTCATATGTTGTACCAGAAACATCTTCTAAAACCCAATCTGTATATGCAGTGTAAAGTATATCTGCAGTTATACTATTTTCAGTTACGTAACCAACAGTTACTGGTTCGCCAACTTCTCTCCCATTTTTACCAAAAGGATGTGGATCGGATAAATACAAATGTTCATTATCACCACCGTCAGTAATATTTTGCCAAATATTTGTTATTTCGAATAAATTCACACTTTCAGATTCTTCTGATATCGTTGGCTGATAATGTATTTCGTTATCTGTTTCCAATTCATCAACATAATTTGCTGCTACCAAACTATTTAATAAAGTACCAATATTTTTATTGCTATTTGCTAATTTAATTCCTGAAATTTTGTATAAATATATAGGATTTGTACCAGTAATTAAATCATTTCTTCTTATTTGTAAATTACCATTTTTGAATCTTATACCGAAAGATGCATTACTTTCATTAAAATAATCTGATTCTGGTTCAGGTTCTGGTTCCGGTTGATCACCTATTAAATTAACATAGAATTCTTGAAGTGGTACCACGTCGCCCGTTGGCTCGTCGTTTGTACCTAAATCATGTACATATAATACATTATTATCACTGGAAGTATCCGTTTTCGCATAAAATTGAATCACAGTATTATTTGGAGAGTCTGGTCCAAATAAACCAAATGATGTTCGGCCGCCTGGTTCAAGCGATGCTCCGTTTGGACCCGGTACTACAACTAATAATGATTTTGTCCAATTATTTGTAGATGAATGTCCTGAATCTGATTTTTCAACATAATAATTACCAGGTTGTCCCGAATGATCCATTACATTATCGTTTTTATCAACTAAAGATCCAGTTACGACTCTAGTTAATATGAATTCATTATCTACTTGTAATTCAGTTTCAATATCAGTATCAGATACATATTTTTTGTCATCTTCATGTATTTGTTGGTCGAAGCCGCCTGAATGATAAATATTTAAATTTTGATAACTGGATCTGAAATATAAATATTCTAACCTAATTGATGCATCAGTAGTATTCTCAATTTCCATATTGTTTGTATCAAAATCAAAATGCAATGTTAAATCTCCAATTGGTGGTTCTGGTTGAGGCTCAGGTTCAGGTTCAGGTTCTGGCTCTGGTTCAGGTTCTGGCTCTGGCTCTGGTTCTGGTTGCGGTTCTGGTTCTGGTTGCGGTTCTGGTTGCGGTTCAGGTTCAGGTTGTGGCTCTGGTTCTGGCTCTGGCTCTGGTTGTGGTTCCGGTTCTGGTTGTGGCTCTGGTTGCGGCTCTGGTTCCGGTTCAGGCTCTGGTTCTGGAGCAGGATCATCTTCTGGCTCTGGCTCTGGTTCTGGTTCCGAAAAATTAGTAAATTCAATATCATCAATTCTCATAGATAACCAAATAGATGATGTTTGTTTTGCTATAACTAATCTATAATATTCATATATTTTATTATCTTGATCGGACTGTTGCATATTAATATTTGGCACACCCAAACCATTTGTATAGCTTAGATCTTCCACCTCATTAATCATTACCGCATTTGAATCATCTGTATCAAAATCATTAACATCAGAACCTAATAAAACAATTGTTTGTGGTTTTGGTCGATCACTATTCGAATTGATTCTAATATAATTTCCTAATAAATCAGCATCAATGTTTGAAGATCTATCATAATTATTAAATTGAATCCATTCGCCATTTATAGTCCCACCATCCTTATAATAACTTTTAAATTCATAATTGGCATTACCAGAAATATCATATGATGCTATTAAATTTTCATCATCTGTAAAATTTTTCCAAAATTTATTGTTTTCTTTCAATGATTTAGATGCATAATCTTCTGAAAAAGAACTAGAACTTTCAATAAATGTAAAGAAAGAAATTTCTGAAATTGTAACCGGCGCCCCAGAACTTAAGACTTCCGGATTTGAAATATCATTTATTACTAGTCTATAATAATTGAATAAAGTATTATTATAATTCATATCAATAATCGCAACGGAATTTCTATATTCCAGTTGTGAATTATTAATCAACACTGCATTTGAATTGTCTGCCCCAAAATCATTTTCAAAAGAACCCAATAATGTTATATTATTTGGTTTTCTTCGACAGCTACACTTTATTTTCATTCCATATCCAATTAAATTATTATCTGTTTTATCAGATAAATGATAATTATTTAACTGTATCCAATCACCTTTGACTGAATTATTATTATAATAACTCACAAATGTTGAATCTTCTATGACATTACCACTCGAATCATAGTTATATGCAGATTCCCATTCACCATTTTGTATAATATAGTCATCGTTACCTATTGCCTTAGAACTGGTAAGATATAGAGGCATTTCAATTTGTTCATTTACTGTATTACTTTCCCTATATCTCAAATAATTATTTCCCTTTATTCTACTTATATTATATGCATGATGATTTTGATGTCTACCTGGTTTAAAATCGGGCTCTTCTCCCTGAGCAATTTCAATAACTTTTCGTATATCAATACTATTACCTACATCTCTTCTAGATGCCATTACTCTTATTATTGTACAACTTAAAAATTTCAAACTAATTTATTTCATAATTTAATACATTCCCACAATCTCTTTGTTCCCAACATTTAATATTTAACTTACCATTATGAGCCATAATATGACATTTTTTACACAATACTACTAAATTTGACACGATATCTTTATGATAATTACCAATAAATCCATCATCATTAGCCATGCATTGCATATTTATGTGATGTGTGTCTAAAGGTAATGACATTTCATCTGTAGGTGAATAAGCACAAATTGCACATTCTGATAATAATACACCTCTATTATATCTAGATCTATTGATATCTGTACGTGTTGATGTTTTTGTTTGACAACGATCCATCATCTTCAAAAATTTATTATTCTTGAAAATTTTTTTAGCAACTAATATACCATAATTTCTTTCTGTTGGTGGACCAGATGTTAATTTTCTATCAAATACAAGACTATCTGATTCAATTCTCACTTTCAAATGACATATTTTTACATTTACAATCGGAGCTTCAATTAATTCAAATAAGTGTGTTGCAAAAATAAAACTAGATTTTTTTTCATTTAACCACAATAACATTGATGTTACAATTTGAGTAGCAGATTCTCTCTCTGTTGATGCACAAAATTCATCTGCTAATACTAATGAACGATTATTTGTATTAGAAACACATTGATTTGCTTCTCTTATTTCACATATAAATGAACTATGTGCTTCAAACAAATTATCAGTGTTACCAATACGAACTATTAATTTATCATAAGGACATAATTTATAATCTGAAGCAGGTACAAACATTCCAGCTTGAGCCATTATAACAGATAATCCAACACTTTTCAACAAAGATGATTTACCGACAGAATTTACTCCATATAATAAATAGCTTTCCTTAAATCCAATACGAATATCATTTGGTATAAATGCTTGCTTCTCGATACTCAATAACTGTTCAATTATAGGATGACGAAGCTGTTTTGCATCTATATAACTATTTTCACATTCAACCAAATTGGGTTTTACATAATTCCATTCAATAGCTGATTTAGAATAAGAATAATAAACATCAAGCCATGCCATTGATTCAATTATAGTTGCAATACTTGACTCAAAATATGTATCATAATAAAAAAGAACCTTTTCAGATACTTTTTTTTGTGTTAAATCAATAATTTTTGTTTGTAAATCACAAAGTTGTACACTAATTTTCTTAACTCCAGCACTACTGATTTTTGATACAGAAGTACTATTAGAAATTTCTAAATCAAATTTGTTGTTTTCTTTTAACTGTTTTGCAATTTTAGTCCCTCTTTTTTTTGTAGTTTCAAAAAAGAAACCATCTTTGTCAGTGTTCTTCAAATATATTGGTTCATTAATCAAATCACATAAATATGTTCTAATCGACTCAAGTTCCTGATTTAAAGATTCAGATTTTAAATACAAATCATCAAGCTCAGGAACTATATCTTTGTTAAAAACATTACCAGAAGATTTGCAATTATCAATACAAAATGTATAAATCAAATCACCACAATAATCTTTAAAATTTTGAATTATTTTATCATTAGGTAACCAATAAATAGAATTATCAACATTTTTAAAAATATTTATCAATATATTAATATTTTCATTGATATTAACTATCCTAGGGATATCATTATAAACATTTATTTTACCAATCGCAAAACGTCTATAAAATCTATGTAAATCACAAATTTTTAAATATGTTTTTGTTTCATTTAGCAATTGTCTATTATTCACAAATAAATCAACAGATTTGTAACGTTTTTTCAGTTCCTCTATGTTATTAGAAGGATTTTTTAACAAATATTTTAACTTTTTAGAACCACCATATGTTAATGTTTTATCAATAAATTTAATTAAGTCATTACCTTCATTTGATATTACTTGCAGTTTTTGTAAAGCATGATTATAAAATTCCATATATTTAATTTGATTTGGACCATCAACAATTGGTCTTTGTAAATTTTTTACAAAAATCAGCTCATGATTTTTCAAAAAATCCAACATATATATTAAATTTACTATTTCCTGCGGCAAACATTTGCTTAATTCCAATGAATCAATCACATTTTCATAAATACTTAAATATTTTTTAAAATATTTACTTAAAATATCATTTTGCAGTAATGGTTTTAATAATTCATCAATTTTATCAATTTTATTGTAATGAAAAAGTATTTTCGAATTTGTTTCAGGTAGCTTAATATATTGTTCTGAAACAATATTCAATAATACTTCATTAACTCTATTTTCACTAATTATATCACCAATATTATCGAAAATATGATCAATTGTTTGCTTTTCTTCATTTTTAATCGATAACATACGGATTTCACCAATATTTGAATCATAAATTGTATAATAACCATAAAAATCATTGTCTTCAATTTCTATTAAAACAGACATTAAAATTGATTCTTTCGAATCATCGTCACTATCGAATACACATCCCGGTGAACTAATTTTTGTAACACCACGTTCAATTGGATCTTTCTTAATTTGATCAACATAAACAATTGTATAATTCTCTTTTAATAATCTTTTTTCAAATCTTTTATAAGAATGATCAGGAAAACCTGCCATAAGACATGATTTGTTGTTTCCACTTTTTTTTGTTGTAATACGAATTTGTAATATATTTTGACTAACTTTTATTTGTTCGTCTTCTTCATTCCAAGCATAAACTTCGTAAAAACTACCCGTTTGCATCCAAATAATTGTTTTTTCTCCGTATTTCTTTCTATATTCATTTGTTAATTCAATATATTCATCCACTAGTAACTGTGGCATTTTTACTACTATCAATAATTATTATAGATTTCGCTTTAAGTATATCAGTGATTTTTCAGAATCATTAGTCCAAGAAATTTTATATATATTATAAAAAATAGGAAATTCATGTGTCCAGCAATTTTTTTCAATTAATTTACCAATTATTTTTACATTATGATGATCCGGAATTTTCATTCCACATAATATAGTTTCTTCAAGTTTTTCCCAATTACTTGAATCAATAATATTACTTTCAGAATAATGTTTTGCCAAAATTTTTCCTCGACCAAATACGCAAGTCAAATACAAATCACCAATTCCACACGATGACTCATAAAATGTGTGTTTTGACACATTATTACGAAGTTTTAAAGATAATTTATACATTTCATTTAAACCCTTTCTAATTAATAATGCAACACTATTTGGTTTATTTCCCAAAAATCCAACTCCAATTGCAATAATATTTTTTAAAATACCACATAATTCGACGCCGCATCTGTCGAGAGTAATTTGTGTTTTAAAAAAATCATTATTAAATAATTTTTTTACTAAATTTCCACTTTCTAAATCATTAACACCAATTGTTGCTTCTGATAAATCTTTATTATCCAATGATGAATATAAATTTGGTCCACTTAAACAAATAACATTTGTTTGAAAATATTTTTCAATCAATTCACAAGTTGTGACTATTTCACCAGTTTGGTCTACAAAAACGCTTTTTACTAGACTAATTACTATTTTATTATTCAAATCAATTTTTTTTAGTATTTCTTCTAAAAAATTACCAGGAATCGCAATAATTATAATGTTGCTTTTATTTATTGCTATATTTATATTTGTATAAGCTTTGACATTTGATGGAAATTTTGATTTTATATAACTATTATTTGTCTTTTTTGTATTTATTTCATTAGCTATTTCTAAACGACGACACCAAATACATAATTCTTCAACTTGTGAAGCAACAACTAAAGCAATTGAAGAACCAAAACCACCACTTCCTAAAATACTTACTTTATTTTGAAACATAATATAAAGATTATTGAGTTATATATACTTATATAATGGCTGATTTCAGAACTCCTGTTGGTGCTGAAGAAGAAGTTGATTATTTAGAAGTTGATTCTGCGATTCCAGGACAAAATTATTGCTGTATTTCTTTTATTTCACCAGAGAAAGTCATTCTTCAAAAAGAAAAATTTTTCCTTAGAAAATTTTTGAACAATTTTGAAAAATCTGGAAAATGTCCGCATTTTAATGCAAAAACATTTGAAACTGAATATGATGATTATGTTGCAGTAAATGAAAAAGAATTAGATTCTGCTTATCATTCAGAAGTCGGCTTCAAAACATCCGTTCGTGGATTGAAAGTACGTGGTGTATATTCATCATATGAAGAAGCGGCAAAACGAGCAGAAACATTACAAAGATCGGATCGTTCATTTCATGTATATGTTGGTCAAGTCGGTTATTGGCTCCCATGGGATCCCAACGCTGATAATATTGAAAATCAAGAATATATGGAAAAAGAACTAAATGAATTAATGAAAAATTATCAAGCAAATCAAGTTCAAAAGGATTTGTTTTATTCTAATCAAGTAAATGAAATGAAGAAAAAAACTGCAGCAGAGCAACTTGCTAAAAAAGAAAAAATTGCCGCTGAAGCTCAAGAGTCTTAAGTTTTCTTCATATTTATAGCACAAATTTGAATATCATCAAAAATATTCGAAAAGTCTTCCCAACTCATCCAAAATAACCCATCGTCATCTTTTGTATGTTCCAATTCCCTTCTTAATTTGGGCATATTTTTCCAATTTCTACAATTGTCGCACCATTCGCCATTCCATTCGACATCGTTTCCCCAGGGATTTCGTAGTTGAACTAATTTTAAATCGTCTTTTTCAAATACGCATATTACAGAATATGCATGTCTTTCTACCAATCCGTCTGATCTTCTCGCTTCCATCACTTCTCCACAAATGGCAGCGCTAACTAAATAGTTGTTTTCATCACAAATTTTCATATAATTGAATAAATCCTTATCATTATTTTTTATGTGAGAACCATACAACCACATATTTTGAAAATTAAATGGATCTTTTTTGGTTTTTTCAATCGCAATGTGGCGTTTTTCCCAAAGATTTTTATTTTTGTGCCAAAACTCCAGTTCTTCGCATCCCGTTAGAGTCAGCCACGCTAAAGCAGGATAACCACCACTTAATTTCGAATATGATCCAGCAACCTTTGCAAATGCTTTTTCAAGCAACAAAATATATAATTCATTTTCATTGGGTTGTGCGAATAATGGTCTTGGTGTTTCAAACCATTTATTTTTTTTATTGCATGGAATACGATCGTCAATAGTTACTGTTATCCAATCCGAAATGGATGCATCATACAAAGAAATGTCATATTTTCCATTTTCAGAAATTTTATTTGTTTTAAAAATTTTATCTTGAAAATATTTGGGAAATTCCGCAATAGACGATAATGCAGCTAATAACCAACAATCACCCAAGGCACCTTGCATAATATCGTTTGGTTCGACATAATGAAATAGAGTCATATATGAATCTGATGGTTGTAATTTAGTACCTCTAATCCACGACACTTCTTGTTGAACGAGTTCTCCTAGAGAATCATGATTTGCGTCAAAATCTTTATCACAAAACAAATCATTTTGTTCTTCTAATGATATATCATGAATTACACCTTGATGACGCTTAACAACTAGTCCTGATTTAGTCCAATCTGCATTTTCTGGGGAATTTTCTTCAGTAAAATCAGAA
>MDSZ01028458.1_pt1 | contig 14977 bp, 18 predicted proteins | sample 811201 | NCBI WGS metagenome assembly MDSZ01 (sample SAMN05326647, study PRJNA326480) | marine metagenome | isolation source: seawater | place: Indian Ocean: North | collected 2010
AAAACTCTGTTATAGAAAAGAGTAGTGGTGATTACATTTTTCATATAGATGCGGATGAATACCCAAATGAAATACTAATTCAACAATTAAAACAAATATTAGAAATAAATGATGTTGATTTGGTATGGATACCTAGAGTAAACACTGTTGATGGGTTTACACAAGAGGACGTACAACGATGGGGATGGAGAGTTAATGAAAAGGGATGGGTCAATTATCCCGATTATCAAGCACGAGTGTTCCGCCGTGATAGTGAAATTAGATGGACTAGACCTTTGCATGAGTATATAAGTGGTTGTAAAACATATTCACATTTACCACCACACGAAGAGTTGAGTTTGTATCATCCAAAAACAAAACAAAAACAAGAAGAACAAAACAAATTTTATATGGATAATTTTAGTAAAGAATTATGGAGGAGAGAAGCATGAAAATATTAGTTACAGGTGGTGCTGGGTTTGTCGGTACTAATTTAATAAAAAGATTACTTCGAGATGGACACGAAGTAGTTTCTGTTGATAATTACTCTACTGGTTATAAACACAATGAACAAGATGGGTGCTTATATTCTGAAGTAGATATATCAAATGCTTCACGTTTAAAAGCAAAATTATTTTGGGCTTTTGAAAAAGATAAACCAGATATGATATTTCATTTAGCAGCATTAGCTAGAATACAACCATCATTCAAAAATCCACAAGAGGTTTTTGAAGTTAATGTATTGGGTACACAACATATTTTAGAGTGGGCTCGAACCAATGGAAATATTCCAGTTGTGTATGCTGGGTCTAGTTCATCACATGGTGACCATTTTGCAAATCCATATACATACTACAAGTTTAGTGGTGAAGAATTATGTAGGTTGTACGCTAGTGTTTATAAACTACCTACAGCAGTTACTAGATTTTATAACGTTTATGGTAAACACATGATTCCAAAAGATAGTGCTTACTCTGCAGTAATTCAAATATTTGATGAACAAAAGTTAAATGGAGAACCACTAACTATTACCGGTGATGGTGAACAACGAAGAGATTTTACTCACGTAGAAGATATAGTAGATGGACTAATAAGATGTGGAATGGGATTATCAAGTTCTGATGACAGAGTTGTTATTAGTGGTAAAACATTTGAGTTAGGTAGAGGAAAGAATTATTCTATAAACGAAATAGCTTCCTTTTATGATTCTGAAACAACCTACATTGAACAGAGACCTGGTGAAATGAGAATAACTTTATGTGAATCTGTAGAAGCAAGAGAAATGTTAGGGTTCAATCCAACTAGAAGTATTGAAGATTATATAAAAGATATTGTAAAAAAAAGTAATGAGTAAATTAATTTTAGGTGATGGATTATTAGGTTCATACCTTGTTGAAAATACAGATTGGAATTATGTTAGTAGAAAAAAAGATAATATAGATTTTACTAATGTAAGTTCGTATGCAAAATTGATTGATAAGTATGATACAATTATAAATTGTATTGGAAAATCTGATTGTTACGAGAACAATAAATCTGTGTATTGGAATATAAATTATAAAGGTGTAGCTGATTTAGTAGACTTGTGTAATGATACTAATAAAAAACTTGTACATATTAGTTCAGATTATGTTTATGCAAAATCTAAACCGTTTGCTTCAGAAGATGATGTACCAGTTCATTGTAGAAATTGGTATGGATATACTAAGTTATTAGCTGATGGGTATATAGAATTAAGAAGTGATGATTATCTAATAGTAAGAACTAGTTTTAAAAATGACTTGGTTCATAAAGACTATAAATATGGTTGGATGCAGTTTGGTAATTTTGATTTTGTAAATATAATTGGTGATATGATTATTGATATTATAAATTTGAATGTCAAAGGTATCTACAACATTGGAACAAAAACAAAAACACTATATGATTTGTTTTCAGTAGACAATGATTCTATAAAACCAACGTTTAATTATCCTTATGAAAGTGTACCATCTAACGTGACTATGAATTTGAATAAGATTAGGAGTTTGTATGAAAGAGATTGAAAAAATATTACAAACGGGTACTAACATATTTAATCCTCAAACAAAAACTTTGGCAAACGTTGAAAGGGTTATTGATTATATTGAAAGAGGAAATACATCACCTGTATTAGTAGAATTTGACCCTAGTAATGCTTGTAATCATGGTTGTTATTTTTGTATATCTTCTTATATACACTTACCAGAGTCTAAAGACTTGGAAACATTTGATAGGTCAATAATGTCAAAAGAGTTAATGTTAGATGTATGTAAGGATTTAATCGACATGGATGTAAAAGCGATTAATTGGACTGGTGGTGGTGAACCCACATTAAATCCACATTTAAAAGATGCCATAGAATATGTTGGTAAAAATTCAAACATAAAAATGGGTATGTTTACAAATGGTACGCTTCTGGATAAGTTTGATTTATTTGAAACCATAGTTGATAATTTTACTTGGTTAAGATTTTCAGTAGATGCTGGGACTGCTAAAACGTTTAATTGGATACGTAGACCAGGTAAGGGTCAAGATTGGGATAAGATGTATACTAACTTACAGAAGTTAATTGAAGTAAACAATTCTAAGGGTAAGAAAATTAGTATCGGAACTGGGATGGTCATAACACCAGACACTTACAAAGAAATAGTTGATTTTGCAAAAGCATTTGCACCACTAGATTTGGATTATTGTCAGTATAAACCAGAGGTGGTAAACAGAGAAAGAGAAGGTGGTATTCAAAGAGAGGTAGAGTTTTGGAATACTGAAATAAAACCTAGATTAGATGAAGCAAAAAGTATACTCGGAAAAAAATATCAAATAAATGGATATCATCTAGTTGATTTAGCTGAAGACCCAACAATACTTGGTAGAAGTTATAAAAAATGTTTGGGTTCTCAGATTCAACCGTGTATTGGAGCAGATGGTCATGTGTATGTGTGTCCAAATCATCGAGGATACAAGCAATACAGTTATGGTTCTTTGAAAGAAAAATCATTTAAAGAAATTTGGTTAGATATGGAAAAAAGAAATAGTGTAATGAATCAGATTGATAACGTAGAGTGTTTTTCTAATTGTACTCAATTATGTAAACCACACGAAAGTAACAAGATTTTTTGGAACATATACGATAACTATAATAAGTTAAGTACTGATGAAGAGAGAATAGATTTTAAAAATTATTTATATAAAAAAAGAGATGAAGTAATAAAAGAAGTAAAACATTCGGAGTTTATATGAGGGTTACAAATGTAGATACATTATCAGCCTACTTGGATAGATTGATATCAGAAAGAATTAAGTTATATCATTTTGAAAGTAAGTATCAAGATAAAGAGGGAGTTGAACATCAACGAAGAGTGGTTGATGAGATTAAATCTAAGATAGAAGATTTAGTAAAAGGATGTTTTACTAGTCCGTATACTTATGACTATATCGATGAGAAAAGAACTTTTGGACAAGAACGAATTGATGAAGTAAAAAAGTTAATTGATAATGTGGAAGAGTTAACTGTTAATGATTTAGATGTAGGTTCAGCATACTATGAACAAAAAGAAGGTAATAGTTCACCACAAAAATACATGGACAATGAATTGAAGTTGAGAGAAGCTAACGAAAATAGGTCAAATTCAAAAAATAAAATAGATGAGTCGTTTAAAAAAATAGTTGAGGATTAATTGAAAAAAATAGTTATATCACCTTTGTTTTGTGAATCACATTTAGTAAAATATCAGATACCAAATATAATAGACACTATAAATCCAGACTACATAATATATAACGAGGGTTTATTTCCTGGTGCAACCGAAGGTAAGAAAAAACTAGACAAAGATTGGATTGATAAGTATACTTTAGATGGAAAACGTGGGTTTGATTTTTTAGATTTACAAAATATAATTGAAGATGCTCAGAGTAAATTTAAGAATACAAAAATAATTTTAAATGAAATGGATTATAGTATTGGAATGAAACCAGTTGATTGTTATATCAATGCTACGACAAATTTTGAAGATTTTGATTTACAAATTCAAGAGGGTGATTGTTTATTTCCATTTGAAGGTGATGTGTTTCATCATGAAAGTACTGCTAGTGAAATAGAAAACTATATAAAACAGATAGAACCAAATCAAGGTTTCAAAAGTCATTGGTTAGAGTTTGTTGCTAATCAATTTTACGTTGAGAAAAAAACTTTGATAGAAAATCATCAATCAAGAAAAATATGTGTGAAGTATGGTGATATGGAATTTTATGTAAATGTATTAAGTCAGTTCATAACACAAGATTATAATATGTTACATCCAACGGATTTGATTACATATCATTACGCATGGTGGAGACCAAACAAATTTTTAGATTTGAGATGTGAACAGTTGTTAAGAGAAGATGGTTATTGGGACGATTTTCGTAAATCAATGGATTTAGCAAATGAGTGTAAGTTAGAAGAAATAAACAATAGACCATCGATTAGCACGGATCCATCTGATATAAATGTTTGGTTGAAAAGAATAGATATGGAACATCCAAAACATATTAAAGAACATGAGTGTTACATATGAAACAAGTAATGATATACAATCAAATAAATACAGAATATCATGGTGGTAAAAGATATAAAAATGAAACACTATTTAATTACTTCAAGTCACAGATAGATTGGAATCTATATTTAGGTTGGAAAGTAGAAGATATAGTAATAGGTACAAACTTTGATTTTGAATATAAAGGTGTCAAAAATCATGAACTTACTGATGTATGTGATTATAGTGGTTTCAATAACTTTTGGTATGGTGCTTTAGAGTTGATGAATAGGGGTATACTTGATTGTGATTATTGGTTACACGACCAAGATTCATGGGCAAATAGATTTTTTGAGTTTCCATCCTTTGAAGGTGAGATAGCTGGTTGTGAGTATATTGGAACACCACAATGGAATTGTGCTTCAGTTTACATGAAGAAAACTTGCAAAGAGGTTCTGACTTATATTGTAGAATTGATGAGACAAAATCCCAAAGCATCTGTATCTAGTGATGAGGAGTGGATAGCATGGTGTAGATTTGATGATAGAAGTCAGATAAAAAACTACATGTCATCTATTAATACAACATATAATTGTGGTGTTACTCACTTTGAAAAACGTTATGAAAATGCAAATAAACCTATAAATGTATTCTCATTTAAACCTGATAAAAAATATGATTATAATATAATTGATGGTAATTTGAAAAAAGAAATGTTGAGTGTTTTTAAGAAAAATAAATTAGAGGTGTTATGAAAAATGTAATTTGGTGGCCTGCCTTAGTAAATCCAAATCATATTGATAAGTATGGTGGTTTCGATTATTACGAGTATTCTAGAAAGTCTTGGGAATATTGGTGTGAGAAAAACGATGTACTTTTTGTACCATTTGAAAATCCAGTAGAAAAGGACTTCACAAGGTTTAGACCACAATGGCAAAAATGTTTGTATGTTTTTGATGAATTGGAACGGTTGGAAATAGATTATGACCAAATTGCATTGATTGATAGTAGTGCAATTGTACGTTGGGATTGTCCTAATTTCTTTGAACTCACCAACCACGAATTTACTGCTTGGAGAGATGATGATAACTTGAGGTGGGTACACGATAGTATTGAGGGTTACAAGAATATTTTTGATGGATTCGAGTTGGACATTACCAAGTATATAAATTCTGGTTTTATGATTTTCAATAAGAAACATAAAACTTTTTTCAAAGATTTGAAAAATATGTATCTAGAAAAACAAGATGATTTTATAAAATTACAAGATGAGGTGGTTCGTAAAGGTAATGACCAAACGCCTGTAAATTATTTGTTACAGATGAGTGGTATAGATGTAAAGTTAGATTTACCCTTTACTTTTAATCTTAGACATATTAATAGAAAAGAAATGTTTAACTACAATTGGCAATTAAAAGAAGATGCGACACCATTTTTTATTAAGTATTGTTATGTATGGAGATTTACTGGTTTACCAAAAGACCAACGTTCAGAAGTGATGGCACAAACTTGGGATTACGTAGAAAAATATTATACATTTAACAAAAATGAGTTGATACTTAATAATGTAAACCACAAAGATACATTTAAAAATGCTACATCAAGAAAGTTCAAGTCTGATTTGTTAGAGTTTTTTAAAGACAAAAAGTATAAAGAAATGAGTGTACTTGAATTGGGAGCATGTCAAGGTGATACGACAAGAGTATTTGCTGAGTTATTCAAAAAAGTTTATGCAGTGGATAGAAGTGAAGACAATGTGAGACTTATAAAAGAAAAGTGTAAAGATGTTCAAAATGTGGAAAGTTCGGTTATGGATGTCACTAATGATGAGTGGAAATTCCCACAAGTCGATGTTGTATTTATAGATGCTAGTCACGATTATCCTCAAGTAAAAATAGACATACAGAAAGTAATTGACTACTTTGACAATCCAATAATAATTTTGGATGACTATGGAAATCCTAACAACAGAAACATTAGAATTTCTATAGATGAAAAAATAAATGAAGGTAAAATAAATATACATAAACTAATAGGAGAGGACGTGGGTTTCAAAACCAAAGCTGGTTGGGAAATGATAGATAGAGAAGGAGTTATTTTATGTTAAACAAAAGGAGTAAAAAATGACATATGTTATATCAGAAATAGGAATTAATCACAATGGTGATATGGAATTAGCAAAAGAGTTAATTCTAAAATCTAAAGAAAGTGGGTGTGATGCAGTCAAATTTCAAAAAAGAGATATAGAATCGGTTTATACAAAGGAAGAATTGGATACACTTAGAGAGTCTCCATTTGGTACTACGACACGAGAGCAAAAAGAGGGTATTGAATTTAGTATAGAACAATACAAAGAATTAGAACAATTCTGTAGAGAACTTGAATTAGATTTTATTGTATCTTGTTGGGACATGGTTAGTCTTGAATTAGTAGAAGAACATTTAGATGTTAAATATCACAAAGTTGCCTCTGCTATGGCTACCGATAGATTTTTTCTTGAGTCATTAAACAACTCTGGTAGACCAGTTATACTATCAGTAGGAATGTGTACTGAAGAACAAATACAAAAAGCTGTTGACATTTTAGATAATGTTGAGTATATTCTAGCATGTACTAGTACATATCCAACGAAACCAGAAGAGGTTAATTTGAGTCATATAACCACGTTAAAGAACACATATTCAGATAAAAAGATTGGGTTCTCTAGTCATTACAATGGACTAGATGCATGTGTTGGTTCAGTAGCATTGGGAGCAGAATGTGTTGAGTTTCACATTACTAAAGATAGAACTATGTATGGTTCAGACCAATCAGCATCAATTGAGTCTTCCAATGACTTAGTAAAAGCTTTAAGAGCAATGGCTACGATGGTTGGTGATGGGGTAAAGAAAGTATATGATTCTGAATTACCTATAATTGATAAATTAAGGAAGAATGATACTATATAAATGATTACAATAATACCAGCTCGTGGGGGTAGTAAAGGAGTTATCTATAAAAACATCAAAGAAGTTAATGGGTTACCATTAATAGCTTATCCAATAAAAGCAGCTCAAAAAACAAAAGGTATATCTAAAGTATATGTATCTACTGATGATAACAAAATAAAAGGTGTTGCTTTAGAACATGGGGCTTTGGTGATAGATAGACCATCAAAGTTTGCACAAGACACTTCATTGGATATAGATGTCATGAGACATGCTGTGGAACATTTAGATTACTATGGTGACATAGTTCATTTAAGAGCAACTACTCCTATGGTAGAACCTGATGTTTTAGATGAAGCAATAAAATACTTTCAAAGTTTTTCTGATTGTACTTCTATGAGGTCAGCACATGAAGCACCAGAAACCGCTTACAAATCATTTAAACTTAGTGGTAAATATTGGAGTGGGTTATTTGATGATGAGATGACTGGTGATTATTACAATTTACCAAGACAATCATTACCAAAGACGTTCAATCCTAATGGTTACATTGATATTATTAGACCTAAGCATTTTATGTATGACGACAATCTACATGGTGATAGGATGTTAGCTTACACAACACCTTTCGCACATGATGTAGATACATTAGATGATTTCAAAATTCTAGAGGCTATCTATGGTTAAAACTAAAAACAGAGAGATAACAGATTCCTTTTTATTTGACATAGATTCTTACAGAAAAGAAAAACATAAATATGAACCATCAAACATATATGAGATGCCCATAAAGTGGGATAGAGCAGAAAATTTTAATGTATTTGATGACAAGGGTAACAAATGGATAGACACCACTTCTGGTATCTTTGTAACCAATGCTGGTCACAGTAATCCAAAGATAAAGGATGCTATTAAAAAACAATTAGATAATGATTTGATGTTTGCATATCAATACAACACTAACTTGAGATATAAATTTGTGGAAAAGTTACTAGATATGTCACCAAATCATTTTGATAAAGTTGTGTTACTAAATTCAGGTAGTGAAGCGACAGATGCATCCTACAGATTAATTAAACTATGGGCAAAGAAACATGACAAAAAATACATTATTGTATTCAAAGGTAGTTATCATGGAAGGGTTCTAGGTTCTGATTTGCTCGGCGGTGATAGCGAAAGTACTGATTGGTCTAACATGACTGATAACGATATTGTCTTTTTAGATTTTCCTTACGAAAATCAAGAATTGGATTTGAAAAAATTACCACCATTAAATGAGATAGCTGGTTTCTTTCTTGAGACTTATCAAGGTTGGGGTGCTTGGTTTTATCCACAAAAATATATAGATAAATTATATCAGTTGAGTAGAGAAAACAACATACTATTTTGTTTTGATGAAGTACAATCTGGTTTTTATAGAATGGGAACTTTGTATGGTTATCAAACCTATGGTGATTATAAACCAGATATAATTACTTTGGGAAAAGGATTAACATCTTCATTACCATTGTCAGCAGTTCTAAGTAGAAAGGAAATAATAGATTGTGATTCTTCAGCAAATTTAAGTAGTACTCATGCAGGTAATACTTTGTGTTGTGCTGCTGGTCTAGGTAATTTAGAGTTTTTGAATGAAGAGTCTTTTCAGATTAATTTAAAAGAAAAGTGTGAGTACTTTGAAGAAAAATGTAATTCACTCTTAAAGTATAATGTAGTTAGTAAGGTAAATGTCAGAGGACTAATATGTGGTATAATTTTGAAAGACAAAAAAATTACTAGTGGTATAGTAAAAAAATGTATAATGGATGGTATTCTAATGATGGACACTAAAAGAGAATCTATAAAGTTAGGTCCACCACTTACAATAACTATAGATGCATTGAAAGAAGTTTTTGAAGTTCTAGAAAAAAACATAGGTGAGGTTGATGAGTTCTATATCTAAAAAGAATTACGTGAGTATTACGTACAAAGGAACTAAAACTTCCTATCCTAAAAAGTTTTGTAATTATATATTCTCAGAGTTTACTGAAGGTAGTAAGTTATTGGATATTGGATGTGGAAATGGTGATTTAACTTTGGAACTAGATGCTATGGGGTTTGATGTACATGGAATCGATATGAGTGAGGAACATAATCTAAAAGATAAATTTACTAAAGTAGATTTACAGAAAGACAAATATCCATTTCCAGATAATCATTTTGATATAGTATTTTCTAAATCTGTGATAGAACATTTAAGAGAACCTGATTTTTTATTTGATGAAGCATATAGAGTATTAAAACCTGGTGGTGTTTTTGTTTGTTTGACACCTAGTTGGAAACATTCATATAAAGAACAATTTTATATAGACCATACTCATGTAACACCATTCACTAGGCACTCATTAGAAACTTTGTGTGAGTTATCTGGTTTTGAAGCAGAGTGTTCTTACTTATATCAATTACCTTTTTTATGGAGATATAAATTTCTATTACCAATTGTAAAATTGGTAGGTATATTACCAATTCCCTACAGACCATTTAGTAAATTCCCATGGCCTGAGAGTGTCAATAAATTTATAAGATTTTCCAAAGAAGTAATGTTGATATCAAAGGTTAGAAAAAATGTTTAAGGTTAGACACGTAGGAGTAACTGTAACAGATATGGAAAAGTCTCTTGAATTATACAGAGATTATTTTGGGTTAAAAGTTGTTTGGGATGAAATAGAACAAGGTGATTTTATAGATGGTCTATCGGATATTGATGACATAAAAGTTAGGACTGTTAAACTGAAAGATAATGTAAATGGTATGATTGAACTTTTAGAATATGAGTCACATCCAAAAAAGAATGAACAAAATTTTAAAGATAAGATAACTAAAATTGGTGTGTCCCATTTTGCAATCACAGTTGAAGACCTAGAAAAAACTTATAATGATTTATTGAGTATTGGTTTGACGTTTAATGATAAACCATGCGTCTCACCAGATGGTGGAGCTAAGGTATGTTTTTGTAGAGATTTCGATGGTTCTTTAATAGAGTTAGTTGAGGAACTTAAATAATGTTTTCAGTAGAAGGTAAGGTAATAATAGTTACAGGTTCCAATGGTGGTAATGGTGGAGCAATAGTTAAAGGTCTGAAGGAACTAGGAGCAGTTGTAGAGGCTGGAGATTTACCTATGTATGATATTACATCAAGAGGATATAGAAGACTTTTAGTTCAACATGCTTTGGATTGGAATGGTAAGATAGATGGGTTGGTAAATTGTGCTGGAATAACTAGAGGTAATGATGTATTTGAATATACTGATAAAGATTGGGAAGACACGTATCAAGTTAATCTGAAAGCTCCATTCGAATTATCAAGGGAAGTAGCAAAGCACATGAAAGATGGTGGTTCTATTATTAACATAACTAGTTTGAATAGTGAGTTGGGTTTCCCAAACAATCCAGCTTACGTTGCGATGAAGGGTGGACTAAAACAATTGACTAAATCTTTAGCAGTTGATTTGGGTAAATATAATATACGTGTAAACAACGTAGGACCTGGTTATATTAAGACAAATATGACTAAAAAAGGTTGGGAAAATAATAGAGAAGAAATAGAAAAAAGAACTATATTAGGTAGATGGGGAGAACCAAATGATTTGGTAGGTAGTGTAGTTTTCTTATTATCATCTGCTTCATCGTATATTACTGGTCAAGATATATATGTAGATGGTGGTTATTTAGCAAAAGGATTGTAGTATGAAAGTTGTAGATATTTTTTGTAAAGGTTCTAGTTTAATTTGTTACGATGAGTTCGAACATAAACCTGAGTTGGTTGTTTTGGTAAATGATTTTTACGAAGTAGCTCATGTTAAAGGGATGATGGATTTTTTAAAAGAAGTAGAAGTAAACATCGTACTGAACATGGTTCCACATGCAGCTAGTAAATTAAATGAAATTGATATATGGAATACTTTAAATGTAACCAAGTTAGTAAGACCATATCTTGTAGGTGTGAGAGAACCAGGTTCATCTGGTCAATCAATACCATTGGAAGAAAACTTTTTACAAGAACACCATAAGGAGTTTATGTACGAAGGAAGAAAATATCCATACGATTATCCTGGTACTGGTATGGGTGCCATAGCTTATACTATCGTAGATTGTAAACCAGATATTTTAAACATTGTAGGTCTAGATTTTTACGATAACTTAAATCACTCTGATGAACCAAAAACAAATTATTTATTTAAGTGTCCTGAAGGTAGAGATTACAATAGAGATTTGTGGTCGATAGAAGAGATGCAAAAAACGTTATGTGATTTGATAGAGTCGAGACCAAACATGAAAGTTAATATAAAGACAAGAGCAAAAACTTTCATGGATAGACTTAGTTCTAATGAAAATGTCACGATAGAAATTATAGAACAAGATTATATAGATAAACAAAGTGGAATTATGTATGAATAAAATTGCAATAGTAATCGGTGGTTGGCATTATCCATATCACTTTTACAAAAAGGTATCTGAATTGAAAATACCGAAAGATTGGGAAGTCGATAGATTTGTCATAGGTCACAGAGACCCAGACTTAGACATCGTATCGGAAGAAAAAAAGAAAATACTAAATTCTTTCAATCAAAACGAAAAAAATATTTTACAATACTTAGATGAAATTCTTTACACTAGAACTATAAGAAAAGAAGAGTTCGAACACTTGGGTTTTGATTTTAGTATCGAACCTAACAAAATAGGAGACTTTTATTTTTTCAATCAATGGTCGGAAAAAAATGATTGGTCAAAGTATGATTTGTTTTTGTTTATGCATGATGATACGTTCATGATGGGTGATTCTATGATTGTTGATGTTGTAAATAAAGAATGTGACTTATACTTTTTTCAAGATAAAGTTGAAAACAATAAAGATTGGTTATTCTTAACAGCATGTGGTGACCAAATGTTAACACCAAGAGCATCATTCGCGTTTTTTAATAAGAAATTAATTGAAGAGTTAGATGGACAATTTCCGATGGATAATGTTCAACTAAATAGAGAGGGGTTGATTGATACACCAGGAACTGATTTAGGTGGTACTGCTGATTGGAATCGTGTATCATATAATTTCACAGACTTTATGAAAGAAAAAGGATGGAAAGAAAAAATGTTAAGAATGTCACCTTACTACAGAATAAGTAAATATTGTCTTGAAGGTGAACGAGGATTTTCTCACATAGTAAAAGTAGCTATGGATAGTTTTGTTAGAGGACTAGATAAATATCATAATGAAATAAATGAAGAAGTAAATGGATACATTAAACTACGATAAAGAAAAATATCCTTTCAGAGATATCGTATGTGGTTGGTTTGATACTGATGATTTGTCAAAACTACATACAATAAAACATTACGAACGCTTTGAAAGAGAGAATGACCAATCAACAATTTGGCATAAATGTTTTTATGAAAAAATTAGAGAGGACGATAGTTTTGAATATTGTTACCTAAATTTTCTAGAGAATATAATCAAACCTAGATTTAAAGAGGAAATAGTGTATCAGAGAATACCAACATTTAGAGTTCATTTACCAGGTAATATTTCAGTAGGTGAGTTTCATAAGGACAAACATTATCGGAACGAAGAGTGGGCTGAAAAAGTAAGAGAGTTAAATTACTTTTTACCATTGACTAAGGCATACGGAACTAATACGATATGGGCTGAAACCGAAGAAGACAAGGGTGATTTTAAGGAAATAAAATCAAATTATGGTGAATGTGTAGAGTGGAGTGCTACCAATTTAACACATGGAAATAAAGATAATATAACAAACAACACAAGAGTTAGTTTTGATTTTAGGGTTATCCCAAGGTCAAGATATATAGAGAGCAATCATTTAACAATTAACACCAAAATACCATTTGGTATCGGTGGATATTATGAGGTTATATAAGTATGAATAATGTAGTATTTATGATGGACATAGACATAAAAGGTGATGGTAGATATGCTAGTAGTAGAAGAGCTGCTTACAAGTATTCTATAGATAGTTGGAAGAAGTGGTGTGATAAAAACGATTGTGAACTATTCGTTTTGAATGATTTGATATTAGATAATGATAAGATGGGTATTTGTTGGCAGAGGTATTATCTGTTTGATATTTTGGAAGCAAATGAAATAGAATACGACCAAGTTCTTATGGTAGATGCAGACACAATAGTTCATCCTGATTGTCCTAACTTTTTTGAGATGACAGAACGTAAGTTATGTGGTGCTAGATTTGATGGTAGTTGGGATTGGGTGTTAAGAGGTATAGAAAATTATTCTAAATATATGTTTGATGGTTACATGATGCCGTGGACTGAATACTTTGATTGTGGTTTTATAATTGTTAATGAAAAACATAAACAACTATTTCAAAATATAGTGAGTTTTTATTTTACAAATCAAGACAATCTAATAAAACTACAACAAACGTTTTTTAATGGAACAGACCAAACACCTGTGAATATACTAGTTCATAAAAACGATGTAGATTTAAAACTATTACCATATGAGTTTAATATGAATGATATGAACAGAAAAGAAATATTGGGTGATGATTTATTATTTACTAAAATTGGATGGGTATATCAGTATAATGCAATACCAAATAATGAGGAAAACAAATTAACTAATTATTTTATGGAAAAAACCTATAAACATTTTTATGGAGAATTAAAATGAATAAATTTTCTTACACAGAATATAAGAATATAATAACATTAATCAAATCACATTGGCCTATTGTGGATTTCAAACACGTTTTGGATTACAATACAACTCAATATTGTGTGTTGAGACATGATATAGAATTTTCAGTTGATAGAGCATTAACTATGGCTCGTATCGAGGCTGATGAGTTAGGAGTAAAATCTACATATACTGTACAACTTAGGAACAATACTTATAATGCTTTATCAAATAAGAATATAGAGGCAATACAAGAAATTAAGAGTTTAGGTCATAGTATAGGATTACATCAGAATCCACCATCAATGAAGGATGATGAGTTAGTGGATTATATCTTAAAAGATATAGAAACACTAGAACATTATTATGATTTTGAAGTGGATAGATTTGCTTTTCACAGATGTGGTAGTAATCCAGAATTATTAGAAAAGTATGTAGAAGTTCCTAATAAAATAAATTGTTATGCTAAAGAGTTTTTTCATTATTTTAAAGGGACTAGACCAGAAAAAATCAATGTACATTACCTAGCAGACTCTAATCATAAATGGAAGTATGGACATCCAAGTTACGTGAATTATCGAGAATATCCATTTAGAATGCAATTGTTAACACATCCTTTTTCTTGGACAGATGTTGGTTATGAAAATATAAACAATTTTCAGAAACTAATACGTGCTAGAACTGATGAATTAGTTTCTGATATGAATAGTGAAACCAATACATTTCCAAAGGAGTTATTATGACATCACCTTTTGGAGACATTACATTAAACAATAAGTTCGCGATTGGATGTATAGTCCAATGGTATGAGATTGAAATGGTAGAGGAATATTTACAGAGTG
>MDSZ01147640.1_pt1 | contig 14975 bp, 9 predicted proteins | sample 811201 | NCBI WGS metagenome assembly MDSZ01 (sample SAMN05326647, study PRJNA326480) | marine metagenome | isolation source: seawater | place: Indian Ocean: North | collected 2010
GGTACTGCGTATTATACTGGGCAGCAGGATAGTACATTAATTTTTGAGTATATAGTTGATATTGGTCACAATAGTGAAGCGCTAGATTACGTAAGTAATAGTTCATTTTCGGTATTAGAGGGTAATATTGAAGATTTAGCAAAAAATGATGCTAATTTATTACTTCCTGAACCAAATTATTTTAATTCACTTTCATCAACTTATCAAATAATTATAGACACTCAACCACCTGTTGGTGGTTATATCTTTGAAGGTATAGACATCGACGATTCTTGGACAAATCAAGATTCTAGCCTATCTTTTTCCTGGAACGGATTTAATGATAATATCAGTGGGTTAAATAGATATGAATTCTCCATTGGAACATCCCAAAGTCAGAATGATGTTCTTGACTGGACTAGTGTCCCCAACATTTCATCGTTCGTAGTCAATAACATATCACTTCAAAATCAGAGTACCTATTATGTAAGTATAAAAGGGGTTGATTATGCTGGGAATGTTTCTAACATCATAACCTCCAACGGAATTTCAGTAGATATAGATAAACCGGTATTTGTTTATCTTTATGAAAATGAATTTGGATTTGATTCAGAATATTTAACTAATTTTGATTCCTTAAGAGTTTATTGGGAAACCTTAGATTCTACTTCTGGTATTAGTGAAGTTCAGATTTCTTTAGATAAAGACTCAACAATATCAGATTCAATACAGTGGTTCAATGTACCGGATATAAATTCCTATATATTTACGGATCTAGGCCTTAAAAACGGCTGTAAATACTACACAAAAATTAGGTCTTTTGATTATGCTGGTAATGTGTCAGATGTTTTAATTTCAAATGGTTTCACAATCGATACAACGCCTCCTGAGGGTTCTTTAGTGTTTGATGGAATTGGTTATGATAACCTATTTACGCAAAATGATTCAACAATTTTATCAAGTTGGCAATCATTTTCAGATTCTATATCGGGGATTGCTTTTTATGAATTAGCAGTAGGTTTAGTTGGGTCAGATTCAAATATTATTGACTGGCATAATAACAGTCTTGATACATTTGCTGTATTTCAGGATATTTCCTTAACTAGCGGCAGTACTTATTTTACAAAAGTTAGAGCTTGTGATAATGTCGGAAACTTATCTTCTGAATTTATTTCAAATGGAATGATGGTAGATGTTGATATTCCAATTTCTGGTGTTGTAATTGATGGACTGTACTCAGATATGGATTGGATAAACCGAAATGATGTTTTTAAAGCATCATGGTCAGAATTTCAAGACAGCTCTAGTGGAATTAAAGAATTTGAGTATGCTATTGGAACATTGTTAGATACAACAAAAATATTAGATTGGAAAACCAATAATTTAGTCACTACTGTTAATGATTCTGGTCTATTATTAGAAGACGGCATGCAATATTTTATTTATGTAAGAGCTATAGATAATTCAAATAATATCGGAGAGGTGGTGTCAAGTGATGGCATAATTGTAGATCTAATTGCTCCTGAATTATCTGAGGTTTTTGATGGGCAAATCTTCAGTGATATGGATTGGCAATCATCAGATTCAACTTTATTCATTTCCTGGTTACCTATTGATACCATAAATACATATATGTACGAATACAGTGTAGGTCTTTATCCTGGTGATACTAGTATCGTTGAATGGCGTAGCGCCATTACAAATTTAAATGTAAGTGTTCAAAATTTATTATTAAACCATGGAACTAAATATTATTCAAATGTCAGAGCCTACGACCTCGCAAACAATATTTCGAGCATAGCTACTAGTGATGGTATTACTGTTGATAATCAAGTCCCTGTCAGCTGCACTGTATTTGATGGGCTAATTGATGAACTAGATTACTCCTCATCCGTTGATTCTATTTCAGGTCGATGGTATAATTCTTTAGACTCATTAAGTGGCATATCGTATTATGAATACGCTGTTGGGAGCATAGAAAATCCAACTGAAATTGTCGATTGGACTATGACTACTGATACATTTATGATTGAGTACAACTTGTCATTGTTTAATGATACAACTTACTATATTAGTGTTAGAGCTCTAGATTCAGCTAGCAATATATCACCTATTTCAAAAACAGACGGCTTAAAACTGGATATACAAAGACCATTGAGTGGAGTTGTTTACGATGGAAATTTAAATGATTTAGATTGGTCAAGTTCAATAGAAGAACTATCTGGTGGATGGACTGGGTTTTATGATGAAGGATCAGGAATTAAAAATTACGAATATTGTCTTGGCACTTCTCAATATTCTAATGATGTTTTAGAATGGATAGATGCTGGTTTAGATACAACCTTCAATCAATACAACTTAAATCTTGAAAATGGAGTAAGGTACTATATAACCATAAAAGCAATAGATATGGCTGAAAATATTCGTATATCTGTTAGTGATGGATTAACTGTAGATAACGTTGAGCCAGTAATTTCAAATGTGTTTGATGGATATTTAAATAATGATATGGATTGGATATCAAAAAATGATAGCATCACCATATCCTGGACATATCAAGAAGAAAATTATAGAAACCTAAATTATTTCGAATATTCATTGAGCACAACACCAGCAGACTCAAATATTATTGGTTGGACACTAGCAGGAAATAATATATCAGCATTAATTACAAATCTTGATTTAATAGAAGGAATTAATTATTACAGTAATGTTAGAGCATATGATGAGGCTGGAAATGCTTCTTCAATAAAAAGTAGTGATGGATTTAAAATTGACCTCAGTGGACCATTAGCAGGTAATGTCTATGATGGTATTAATTTTGATTACTTTTTTACCTCAAATTCAGATACTTTGGCATCGTATTGGACAAATTTTTACGATAGCCTGAGTGGGATAGATTTTTACGAAGTAGGTTTAGATACAATGACTGGATCTAACCCATCAACAGGTTGGACTAATGTAAACTCGGATACACAATACATATTCTCTGATCTTGATCTTTTACATGGTCAAAATTATTTCATATCAGTTAGATCTATAGATAAAGCAGGCAATTATTCTGATGTTTCCTTTTCGAATGGCATTACCGTTGATTTAGTTGGGCCCTCCACAGGTCAAATTATTGATGGTGATAGTACAGATATAGTCAAATTAGGCGATTCTGATACTATAAAGACATTTTGGGTGGGTTTTTACGACGATATTAGCGGAATTAAAGAATATCAATTATCAGTTGGGACGAGCCCTCATGAAACTGATCAAGTTGATTGGTTCTCTGTTGATAGTTCTATAACAAATTACACCTTTGAAGATCTAGAGTTAATCAATGGAAGAAACTATTTTGTATCTATTAAGGCGATTGACGGAGCTGGAAATTATTCAGATGTTTTAACAAGCAATGGAATTTTTATTGACGGGAATCCTCCATCCATTGTATACCAAACATATCCTGAAGGAAGTATTTTTCCATTAGTAAATAGAATAGATCAAGTTTTAAAGTTCGATGAACCATTAAAAAACGTATGGATGGATGTTTTAGGTTTTGACTCAGGTACTTTTCAATATAGTTTCAGTCAAGATACTCTAGATATTAGTTTTAACGGTCCATTTTCTAGCTTAGATACTTTCCAAATATATTTTACTTTTGCAGATATAATTGGAAATCATTCAGATACCATTATTCAAAATTATTTTACTGCGATGCATGCTGACTTTAATCACGATTATGAAGTGAATGCATCGGATCTTGCGATCTTTATTGATGCTTGGAAAAATGATAGCATCAAATACGAATTAGGCCCCGCATATGGAATTGTACCAAATTTAACAATAATAGGCGATAGTGTATTTACCTTAAAAGATGCTTTAGTATTTAGTCAAATGTGGTACTGGAGCAAAGACAATACCATTAACATTTTAAATGAAAATGAGAATAAAGGTGGGATAGTAAAAGCCCAACAAATAGGGAAAACTATATTTTTAACGATCCCGGAAAATACATTAGCCTCAGAAATAGCATTGTTACCTAGCGATGATATTCAATTTAGCTTTGTTCCTAATGATCCTAATAAATATGAAATTAGTTTAACTCAAAAAAGTCACCGCAATCCTAATTCTTATTTACATGTTGCTGGTTTTGATAATAATAAAAGGTTATCATCAAAAAATAATAAATTGAGTTATAGAGTAGATGGAGAAATATCAAACGATTCTAAAGTTTGCATATATTATCATTTCGTTAATAAAGAAGGTGCAGATATTAGCAAAGGTTCCTTTGAATACTCTTTAAAGCCTATACCTGAAAAATTTTCACTCTATCAAAATTATCCAAATCCATTTAATTCTTTTACAAAAGTAAAGTATGATATCCCTGAAATTTCAATAATAGATATAAGTATTTACGACTTAGCAGGTAGAAAGGTAACGGTTTTAATGAATGGAACCATTTACCCGGGACATCACGAGATTATATGGAATGGAAAAGATCACAATTTCTTAAATTCACCATCTGGTGTATACTTTTTAATAATGAAGACAGAGAATTTTACAAAAACAAAAAAGATGGTATTAATTAAATAGCTAATCAATATTTTTTATAGTAGATATAAGCTTCTCATCACTCCAAGAAGTTATATGCGGGCTTGATTTTATTGATGATAAAAGATTATCTATTTTTGACTTACTTAATTTAATTCCCAATCGATTGAGTTGGAACTCTAGGTTTTTCTTTCCTGAGTATTTGTCGACCATTAATCTTCGTTGCCGATTAAACACCTCTGGTGGGATTGACTCGTATGAGGCTGGATTTTTTAAAACCGATTTGACGTGTAGCCCTGCTTTATGAGTAAAAGCATGATCACCAGTAACAGGTCTTAGATCATTAATTTTTAAATTAGTAATCTCATCAATGTAATCTGATATTTTTTTTAGACTTCTAAGATTCCATTTATTTTTTTTATTTTTTAAAAATGTCAATATTGTTGTTATTTCAGCTAGAGGGGGTAGGCCACATCGTTCTCCAAGTCCATTTATTGTGGTATCTATGCATTTAGCACCAGATTCAACGGCAGCCAAAGCGTTTGCAGTCGCAAGGCCAAAATCATTGTGACAATGAATATGAATAGGCATAATGACCTCATTTGTTAATTGAGTAATGAGTTTTTTAGTCATGCCTGGTGTTAAAATACCAACAGTATCCGCAAAGCTAAATCTATCAGCACCTGCCGTTTGGGCTAATCTAGCGATTTCCAGTAAAAATTTATATGGCGTTCGGCTCGAATCCTCTGCAGTGAAACGTACTTTTAACCCTTTATCTTTACAGTATTTTATTTTTTTTTCAATTAAACTTAATAATTCTTGTTTTGTTATTTTGTATTTATTTTTCAAGCATAAATTTGATGTGCCTATAAACAAACCAACCCAAGGTACTTTTAGATCAAGTGCATTCTGGATATCTTCATTTAATAATCTACTATGAACTATCCTTTTTGATCGTAATCCAATTTGATTTATGGCATCAATAGATTCGTATACATCTGCAGATACAACAGGATGTCCAAGTTCAATAAAATCAACTCCTATTTCGTCAAGCAGTTTTGCAATTTTAATTTTCTGCTCAATTGAAAAAGAAACTCCTGGAGTTTGCTCGCCTTCCCGAAGAGTTGTATCCAGTATTTCGATTTGATTTTTTTCTAAACTCATCTAAAAAGTATTAACACTTTAAATTTAATTGATCATTTTTTAAAATTATTAATAAAATGTTTTCAATTTATTTTATCATTAGATTGTAACCTAAAGCACAAAATATTAACAAATGTTAAAAAAAACTCATTATAGTTATTCAGGCATGAAAATCATAGAACATAATTTTAATGTACCTATTGATTATTTCAAATCGAATTCTAAAACTATAAACATTTTCGCAAGAGAAATATCGGATAATCAAAATAATTCTAAAGATCTTCCATTCTTACTATTTTTGCAAGGTGGTCCTGGATATGAATCTCCTAGACCATTAATAAAATCAGGATGGTTAAAAAGGGCATTGATGAATTATAAAGTTTTGCTACTTGACCAAAGAGGAACCGGATTAAGTTCATCTATTTCCAGCCACTTATTTAACGGAATGAGCGATGAAAGCATATCAAAATATTTAACACATTTTCGAGCAGACAACATAATAAGAGATGCCGAATTTATTAGGAAAAAATTAATCAATAATGATAGATGGAATATTCTTGGTCAAAGTTTTGGAGGTTTTTGTGCTGTTACTTATTTATCATATTTTCCCGATAGTTTAGATAAAGTTTTTATAACTGGAGGTTTGCCACCAATAAAATCGCACCCTGATGATGTTTACAGGTCTACTTATAAAAGAGTTTTGTCAAAAAATAAAATATTTTATGAAACTTTTCCTAATTCAATAGAAAAAGTAATAAGAATTGTTAGGCACCTCGAACGAAATAAAGAATATTTGCCCAATGGTGATATTTTAAGTGTAAAGAGATTCCAGCAATTAGGCTTGATCCTAGGCTTTAGTGATGGGATGGCAACTTTAAACTATTTGATTGAGAATTCTTTTGACAGTAACAATAGTTTAAGTTATTATTTTTTGAAAAACATTTATTCACTTCAATCTTTCGATACAAATCCAATTTTTTCGGTGCTTCATGAGGCTTGCTATGCTCAAGGTTTTGCTACAGAATGGTCTGCAGAGCGGATTAAAAAAGAATTTTCAGAGTTTGAGATATATAGTAATAATAAATTCTATTTTACAGGAGAAATGATCTATCCATGGATGTTCGATTTCTATAGTTCATTAAGACCTTTAAAAGGCGCCAGTAAAATCATTGCCCGTAAACAAGATTGGCCGTTACTTTATAATCTAAAAAATCTAGAAAACAATAATTCAAAGGTAGTTGCTGTTGTTTACACAAATGATATGTATGTTGACCGAGAATTTTCGCTTGATACTGCATGTCACATATCAAACATTTCTGTTTGGGAAACGGAAAAATATGAACACAATGGGTTGCGAAGTGATGGAGAAGAAATACTAGGAATATTGTTTGAGAAAACTAAGAAATAAAATTATTTATTTTTTATTCAAATTATAAGCGTTTAACATTGCATGATTTTAATATCTGCAACCAAATTTAGATTTTATTCTTGATATTGTTTCAAGATGAGGTTTGAATAAGTTAGTTGGAGATTGGGAGAATGGAATCTTACCGAAGCCTTTATGACCAAGTTTACTTATTTTTATATTAAAAGATATTCGCATCAATTTTTCTAAATTTATTGTGTCTTCAATATTATAAGCTAACAATGTATCCAGCGCATAAAGATTTGAGTTATAATAATAATCATACCATAATTGAATTGCCATAGATCCGTCAATAAATTCAAGCCCGTATCTTTTCAAACCTAACTGTTTTTCGCAGTTTTTCAGTCCTCCCACATAACCCAAACTCTTTAATATGTACCTCAAATCGATTTGTGCATGATTCAATTCAACATTAAAGAAATTCTCAATAAAAGGAATGTCAAATAATTTCCCATTGTAAGTAATTAAAACTTTATAATGGAAAATGTCCTTAATGAAGTCATGTAAATTTTTTCCATTTATGTAATATTTAATTTTTATTCCGTCATATGTAGCAATAGTTGTTATGATTCCTGAACCGTAATCAACTCCATTAGTCTCTATATCTAGGTATAAGCAATGACTTTGAAATTCTTTAAAAATCCTCCAATGCTCTGAATATGGTAAAGTTTTATAAAAATATATAGCGTCTTTTTTTTCAAGTTTATTTACGCAGGTTTCAATTTTAGAAAATGATTTATTTTGCTTAAGGTGTTTGTTTAATTTTTTATTATTTAAAAAGTCCTTCCAGGTTAGTATTCCATTTTCCCACAAAGATCTTTCTTTAATAGATCCAATACCGGGTAGTTGTATAAAAGAATTTTGTAACATGCTTAAAAAATTAATAATATTATTCCCAAACTTTCACATAACTTATTGATCAAAAGGTTGCATAATTAAATAGTATAATTCATGTAAGTTGCCTCTTAGTGTAATTCAACTCACCTAAAATGACTAGTTTTAAGACTTTTGTTTTAATTCAATATTGAATTAAATTTCTTAAGTTTCTCGTCATTAGAATCAACAATCTGCCCTCGTAGTTCAATGGATAGAATAGACGCCTCCTAAGCGTTAGATGCAGGTTCGATTCCTGCCGAGGGTACATTTGAAAATAATTAGGATTAAAATGCTTAAGCCAAAAAAAGAAATATTTAAAAAAGAAATCAAACGAGATCCTTTTCTCGAAACTGTTGACAAAATTGAAGCTAATATTGAGAAAAACAGTAGTCACTATTTAAAAGTTTTTGGCGGTATAGTTCTTTTCGTTATCATTATCTCTTTTTTGAATAATAGTAGAAATTTAAATAAACAGATGGTGTCATCTTCAATAGGTACCGCTCTTATTTCTTTAGATAAAGGAGATTCTGAAAATGCAAAGTTTCAATTTGAGGCTTTACTCAATGAGCATTCTGGTACATCAGGAATTGAGGTTGTTTACTATTACCTAGGAAAGATAGAATATGATCAAGGAAATTACACTTCTTCAAAAGAATATTTAGAACAATTTATTAACTCTGGCCACTCGGTAGATCTTTTGAATTTCGGTTCTGTTGTTATGATTTCAGACATTTTATTTATGTCCGAAAATTACCTAGAAGCTATTGACGTTATTGATGAAAGTATAAAAAAATCTAGTTGGAGCTTTCTTCAACAAAGATTGCAATATGAAAAAGCAAAACTACTGATAAAATCTGGCAAAAATTCTCTGGGTATAGATTTATTAAATAAATTAAACCAAGCCCCAGATATCTCGGCTAGTTTGAAATCTAATATTGAAACTTTTATAGGAAAATTCGGCGTATAATAATTTTCCAAATTAATAGTTCCGTATTGTAAAATAGATATAATAGATTTAATATTGATATGTGAAAAGTGGGTTGAAAGACCCACTTTTTTTTATCTTATGAATAATATTGAAAAAATAATAAGAAATAGTTTGCCAAAAGGTATTTTTCTTATAGAATTAAAGATTAAAAAAAAATTAGGCTATTTAAAAATAAAAGTTGATGGTTCTAAACCCGTTACTATTAATGATACAACAAGGATTACAAAAAAGGTTAAAAATATTGAAGAGATTAATTCGCTTTTTCATGGAGGATATAGACTCGAAGTTACAACCCCAGGAATTGATAGTGGCTTAGAATTCGCTTTCCAATACAAAAAATTTCTTCATAAACAATTGGAAGTAAAATTGAAAAATGAAGAAATCAAAAAACAATTAAATGGTGAACTTGTAGATGTTGATGATCGTGGAATTAAAATTAATGCAAATGATGGTCTTTTTGCATTCAAATTCAGTGAAATTTTATCAGCAAAGCCTAAAATTGAATTTTAATAAATTTTTGATGGAGTTTTTATGATTAATAAAGATTTGATAGAAGTATTCTCAGAAATTGCAAGGGAGAAAAACGTTGAGAGGTCACAACTTGCCTCAATAATAGAAGAATTGTTTTTATATGTTATTGAGAAAGAATATGGTGATTCATCCAATTATAGTTGCATAGTAAACATAGATAAAGGTGAAATTGAAATTTATGCAGAAAAAACTATTGTTGATGAAGTAGATGATTATAAAGTTGAAATTACCCTTGAAGATGCTATAAACAAAGAACCTGATGCGGCTGAAGATTTAGAAATAGGTGACATTTTTGTAGAAGTTATTGATCCAAGGTTATTTGGTCGAAGACTTGTTGTAACTGCAAAACAATTTTTTGCTCAACGGTTGAGAGATGTAGAAAGAAATTATATTTACGATGATTATTCTAATCGTATCGGTGAAATTGTTATTGGCGTAGTTCATCAAATTCAACGTGATAGTATATATATAAATATTGAGCAGGCAGAACTAAGGATGCCGAAAAAAGAGCAAATTCAATCAGAAAGATACCGACGCGGTGACACTATTAGATGCGTTATTAAATCTGTAGAAATAACTCCAAAGGGTCCTGATATAGTTGTTTCAAGGAGCGATAATCACTTTCTATTTAAACTTTTTGAAATGGAGGTTCCAGAAATAGAGGATGGAATTATTGAAATCACTTCAATAGCCAGGAATCCCGGAAGTCGGGCTAAAATTATCGTAAAATCTAATGACAGAAGGATAGATCCGGTTGGTGCATGCGTTGGTATGAGGGGAAGTAGAATTCAATCAATTGTCCGGGAACTTAATAATGAAAAAATTGATATTGTTAATATGAGCGATCAGCCGGAGATTCTGATAAGTAGAGCCCTTTCACCTGCAAAGCCACTACAGCTTTACATTGATGATGAAAGGAATAATTGTATAGCGCTTTTTGAGGATGAGAATCTTGACTCTGCCATTGGCAGGAATGGCAGCAATATTAATTTAGCTTCAAAAATAACAAATTACGTAATTGATGCATACGGAGTTAATCAATATTCAAGATTGCAAGAAGATCAGAAGAAAACTCTAGGTGAAATTGATGGAGTCGATTCGAAAATAGCCGAAACACTTTCAAAAGAAGGGGTTAAGGTTGTTGCAGATCTTCTTGATGCTGATCCTGAAAAATTACTGGCAATATCAAGTATTAAAGATGATGAGCTAGACTCACTTTATGACTCGGTTCAGATTTTCATAGAACGCAAAATTGAAGATGATATTCAAGAGGATTTATATGATGAACAGTCAAAAGATGAAAAAGTATCTACTTCAGCTGATATCGATAAGAACCCTGATAGCCTAGATAAAGATTCTGAAGAATAAAAACAAAGGTTTTAAATTTTAAATAAAATGGCAAAAACAAGAATATTTCAAATAGCAAAAGATCTTAATATTTCTCATACTGAGATCATATCTTTTTTAAAATCAAAAGATATTAAAATTTCTAGTCATATGTCTCCGGTTGACGAAAAGGTTTATCAAATTATACTTGAAGAATTTTCTAAAGAAAAAGAAGTTGTTGATAGATACAGAAAAGAACAAGTAAGAAAAGAAATACATGATACTAGGTTAAAAGAAAGACAAAGCAAGGGCCAGAAACTTGAGTTGTTATCCCTTGAGGAACAAAGAAAACTTGAAAAACAAGAAAAATTAAATAAAAAAATTCTTGAAAAAAAGGATTCCCAAAATAAAACGGACCATCAAGGTAAAAGTAGTGAAAATAAAACCACCTACAAAGAAAGTAAGAGCGATTCAAAAAATCTGAGTACATCCCCAAAGGACCAAACTGATAATAGCCAAAGTACGGTAAAAAGGATAAATAAAAAGTTTAAAAGAAGTAGAAAGCTTAGAACAATAGATATTAAAAATATACAATCTGAAATTGGAAAGGGGACAATTAGAAACCAGGACCAATCTAAAGCTAAAGATTCCGACGCAACAGCAACAGCTCCAAAATCAGTTAAAAATAAGGTTAAGGGCATTTTAGCTAAAATGGAAACCAAAACCAAAAAGAAAACCTATAAAAAAGTAAAGAAAATAGCTGAAGATAAAATAGAAGATTCTGGAGAAAAGCCTAATATTCAAATTGCTGAGTACTCAAGCGTTGAAGAGTTGTCAAAGATTTTAGAGGTTACTCCTAGCGAAATTATCCAAACATGCATAGATCTGGGTATGCTAGTTACTAAAAATCAAAGACTAGATTGGGATTTAATAGAGCTGTTAGCAGATAATTATGGATATCTTGCTGAAAAAATAACAAATGCAGGAGACGATCTTTTATCCTTTGAGGATAGCGAAGAAGATTCGAAAAATGCTACATCAAGATCAGCTATTGTAACAGTTATGGGACATGTTGATCATGGTAAAACAAGTTTGCTTGATTATATAAGAAATACCAATGTTGCAAGCGGTGAATCTGGCGGTATAACTCAACATATCGGCGCATATAAAGTAATATATAATGATAGTAATTTGACTTTTTTAGACACACCTGGACATGAGGCTTTTACTGCTATGAGAGCAAGAGGAGCTCAGGTAACCGACATTGTAGTTTTAGTTGTATCTGCAGATGACTCAGTTATGCCGCAAACTATTGAAGCCATAAATCACACAAAAGCTGCAGAAGTTCCAATGATTATAGCAATAAATAAAATGGATAGACCGGGTGCTGATTCAGAAAAAGTTAGGCGTGAATTGTCCGATCAGGGTGTTCTGACAGAAAGTTGGGGTGGGAAAATCCAGGATGTTGAAATTAGTGCAAAAACAGGTCTGGGAATTGATGATCTGATGGACAGTCTTATTTTAGAAGCTGAAATCCTTGATTTAAAAGCAAATAAAGAATGCAATGCAATGGGAACTATTATTGATTCAAGATTGGATCGGGGTCTGGGGCCCGTAGGTACAGTTTTAATTCAAAAAGGCACATTAAAAGTAGGAGATCCTTTCATATGTAATGATTATTCTGGAAAAGTTAAATCTATTGTAAATGATAGCGGTTTAAAGCTTGAAAGTGCATATCCATCAGATGCAGTTCAAATTCAAGGATTTGAACAAGTACCTCAAGCTGCGGATGTATTTGCTGTAGTGGAAAACGAAAAAAGTTTAAAAAGAATCTCTTCTGATAGACAAAGAATAAGTAGAGAAATTGATCAGAAGAAAATCTCTTTTTCTTTAGATCATATGTCTTCTTTAATAAAAGAAGGTAGTATCAAAATTCTTCCCATTGTCATTAAGGGTGATGTGGATGGTTCAATAGAGGCTTTAGCTGAAACCCTTGAAAAACTAAATACTAAAGAAGTTGCTATCAGGGTAATTCATAAAGCTGTTGGTATGATTACCGAGTCTGATGTACTTCTTGCCGAAGCATCCAGAGCTGTTATCATAGGATTCCATGTTCAAGTTACATCCAACGCTCGTCTTCAAGCAAAACAGGCAGGAGTTGATATCCGTAATTACACGGTTATTTATAATGCAGTCGAAGAGGTTAAAATGGCGCTTGAAGGACTCTTAGACCCTGACTTGGTTGAAAGCAGTATAGGTAAGGCAGAGGTTTTAACTCAGTTTAAGATACCAAAGATTGGTTTTATAGCGGGATGTAAGGTTGTAGAAGGGCTCGCTATCAGAAACAGTAAGGCTAGAATAATTCGAGATAATGAGGTGATTTTTGAGGGTTTAGTTAATTCCTTAAAAAGACATAAAGATGATGCAAGAGAGGTCAAAGAGGGGTTAGAATGTGGAATCGGAGTGGAAGGTGTTAAAAAGTTCAATGAAGGAGATATTATTGAAATATATGAAATCAAAGAGGTAAAAAGAACTTTAGGTTAAAATTGAACATCAACAAACCTTACAACCGACTTGAAAGGATCAATAACCAGATCCGCCAAATAATAGGCGATGCCCTTATAAAACAAATTCCATCTACTAAATATGGACTTTTAACTATTTCAAAGGTAAAGGTTTCACAGGATTTAAAGAACGCGAAAATATTTTACACTGTCTTCGACTCAAAACTATCTACTTTGGAAATAAATACTTCTTTAAATAAAAAAAGAAAATTTTTTAGAAAAATACTTGGTTTGAAAATGAAAACTAAAAATATCCCAGATTTATCTTTTTTTTATGATGACACATTGGAATATGAAAATCACTTAAATGAAATTTTTAAAAAAATAAATAAAGATGATACTTAATGTTTATAAACCTGTGGGATGGACATCTTTTGATGTCGTTAAGAAAATAAAAAATATACTAAAAGTTAAAGTTGGTCACGCAGGTACACTAGACCCATTCGCCGAAGGAGTATTAATAGTTGGGACGGGCTCAGATACAAAGCTACTAGGTAACATCGCAACAAAGAACAAGTCATATATAGCAACACTTGTTTTAGGAAAATCTACAGATACCCTCGATTCTGAAGGTAAAATTAATAGTATAAAAAAAATACCAAGTTTATCAAAACTCGATATCAAAAATACGTTAGAACAATTCAAAGGCAAAACCTTCCAGACTCCACCTATGTATTCAGCAAAAAAAGTAAAAGGTGTCAGGTTGTACAAGCTAGCAAGGAAAAATATTTCGGTTTATCGGGAACCTGTTTTAATAAATATTTTTTCAATTAAATTTTTATCATTTAATAGTCCCATATTAAAGTTTTCATTGTCTTGCTCGAAAGGGACTTATGTTAGAGTTTTGGGCAGCGATATTGCAAATAAGCTAGGAACCGTTGGCTATTTAGATAAATTAATTAGAACAAATGTTGGAAAGTTTAATCTTCATGATTCTCTTAAAATTGAAGATATAAAAATCAAATGAAAATTATCAGAGCAATAAAAGGCATAAATTCTTTTGATACATCTGTTATTACATTAGGTTCTTATGATGGATTACATATTGGTCATCTAAAAATATTGAAAAAAACCATATCCCAATCAAGAACTTTTAAATGCCCATCTTTATTAATTACTTATGAGCCTCATCCTAAGAAAGTATTAGATCCAAACACAAAAGAGGGGTTTTTGTTATCTTCTTTTGAAGAAAAGATGAAAATTATAGAACAAATTGGCATTGATTATGTATTCATAATTTCATTTGATAAGAAATTCTCCAAATTATCGGCAGAGGACTTCATGGGAAAGATTATAAAAAAAAGTATTAATCCAACAGCCATAGTGGTAGGACAAAACCACCATTTTGGTTTTAATCGCTCCGGAAACTCTGATTTTTTGTTAAAATATTGTAATGACAACCAAATTAAACTTGATATTATTAATCCTGTTAAAAATAAAACAAAAATTGTCTCTAGTACCCATATTAGAGAATTAATCAAAATGGGATATGTAAATAGCGTAAAACCTTTTCTTGGTCGTTTTTATTCATTTAGTGGTACCATAATCAAAGGATCTGGCAGGGGAAATAAATTAAAATTTCCAACTGCAAACATCATTCCAA
>MDSZ01085554.1_pt1 | contig 14973 bp, 15 predicted proteins | sample 811201 | NCBI WGS metagenome assembly MDSZ01 (sample SAMN05326647, study PRJNA326480) | marine metagenome | isolation source: seawater | place: Indian Ocean: North | collected 2010
TAATATAAAAAAATTTTCTTTTCTTCAAACTCCTTGATTTTTTCTTTGATAAGATTTTTTTTTTGGAAAAAGGCATATTAATATATATTATACTTTTATTTTTTTCATATCTTAATTAAAATACTTGAATAAAATTATTAGTTTTTTTAATTGATTTTTCCAGTTTAAATTTTCTATCAACAATACACTCTAATATTGAATCAAATATATGATAGGGATGATCTATTGTTTTAATATCTTCATTATAAGATAGTAATCCAGGCGCACGATTACATTCAATTAATTTTATTTTATAATCAGATGTTAGCATAATATCAAAACCGTATAAATTATAACAACTTTCATCATTTGAATAACATTTAACCTTATTAATTTTTGTAATTTTATTAAACAAATATTTTAAATCCTTTTCAAATTGCTTTATTTTCATTACACTAATTAAACCATAAATATGTGGTTTTATAAAAATTTTTTTTTCACTAGGAATTCTGTAAAAATGTGTATCATGTATATCTTTATTTTTATAATCTCCTTTACTATATTCCTTATTTGCAACAGCTATTCTGCCATTATTAAATATAAAACCTTCTTTTTTGTTAATATTATTATGAAATAAATAATATCCTCTTATATGAAATTTTTTATTTTCATATAAAGCGGGATTATGCACATATTCTTGTAAAACCCATTCAAATAAATAATTATATTTTTTTTTTTTATTAAATTTTAAATATTCATTATAGTTAACATTTTCCCATTTCGAAAAATTTTGATTAATAATTTTTTTCACAAATTTTTTAAAATTATTAAAATTATCTAACACAATGATATTTATACCAGAATGTCCATAAATAAACTTAAATATCCAAACCTTTTGCGAGTCAAAAAGGTTTTGATATTTATTAATATTAACTTTTCTTTTAAAAATATTATAAAGATTAATATGATGTTGTTCTAACAACATTTTATCTAATCTTTTATCATTTAGTTTTTTTAAGGTATTTACTAATTCATATTTATTATTCATAGTATTATAACTTTTAATATTCATTTGACTTTTTATATTTATAACACTTCTTAATTTTGTTTTATAATCCCATAAATCTTTATCAATTTTATGATGCTGATCAACTAAAATAAAATCAGGATTTTCTTTCTGTGGTTTACTTATATTAAATTCTTCCCATATTTGTCTACTTTTCATAGTATCTTTAATTTTCTTTTTATCAAGATATTTACTTCTTATAATATAAAAAAATTTTCTTTTCTTCAAACTCCTTGATTTTTTGTTTGATAAGATTTTTTTTTTGGAAAAAGGCATATTAATATATATTATACTTTTATTTTTTTTTCTCCTTGTAATATTTTTTTGGACCTTTTGTATGGTAAATATTGTTCTTTCCATGAACCATATATACCCTTGCCAACTTTAACTATTTCAATTTTTAAATATTTATCAACAACTAATTTAGTTAAAATTCTTTTAATTTTTTTTTCATTTTCATTATAATTTTGATTTTTTTTAACAATAATATTTTTTTGTTCTTCATATTCTGATTTATAGGAATTCCAATCACCTTCAACATCTTTTTTTAATTTACGTTTAGGTATTTTCCTTGGAAATCCAATCATTTTTCTAATTATATTTTCTTTATATGCTTCTCTAACGCTACCAATATATTGAATAATTGTAATACATTCCTTAGTTACATCAGTCTTTTTAAATTTTTTACCACTTAATTTATAATTAATACAATTATCACATAAATCTGTGCAAAATCCAATTTTTTCTTTTCTTTTTTCGCCAAAATAATTAGAAAGTAAGATATGTCTACATTCCGAATAATTTTCTACAAATCCCAACATATCATACATTTTTTGCTGTTCATTTTTTGCCATTTCTAATTGTTTTTCTTTATAATTACAATCCTTTTCTAGAATAGCTTTGGTTTTTTTATTGCTCATCTGTTTATAAAGAATTGGGTCATTTTCATTATAATAAAATATACAATCACTCCGTTTTCCATCTCTTCCGCCTCTACCAATTTCTTGATAATATCCTTCAATATTTTTAGGTAGATTAAAATGATATACAACTCTAACATTTGGTTTATCAATACCCATACCGAATGCGATGGTTGCACATATTATTTGTATTTTATCATCTAACCATTGATTTTGAACTTCATTTCTTTTTTTTGCTGATAATCCCGCATGATAAAATTCTGCATTAATACCAAAATCTTGTAAAATTTTTGCTAACTCTTCACATTTATTTCTTGAAAATGCATATAATATAGCACTTTGTCCTTGATATTTTGTAATTAATTCAGAAGCAATTTCATCTAAACAAGTTATTATTTCTTCTTTTTTAGAACCTCGTTGTCTAATTAATAAATTTAAATTTGAACGAATAAAACTACTTTTAAAAACTTTTGTTTCTTCGTTTAATTTTAAAATATCTGATATATCTGCATTAACTTTTTCAGTTGCAGTTGCTGTTAACGCTGCAATAGGTATATCAGGAAATTCTAACTTAATATTTTTTACTTTTAAATAATTTGGACGAAAATCATGTCCCCAAGTTGAAATACAATGTGCTTCATCCAAAACAATTCTATTCATTAAACCCCTCTTATATAAATCTTTAAACACTTCTCTTGTGTCTTCATTACACATAATACTCTCTGGGGTTGAATAAAGTAGTTTAATACTAGGATATTTTTTCTTTAATTCCAAAAATAATTTATTTTTTTTAGATAAAGTTAAATCTCCATTTAATAATTCACATTGAATACCTTTTTTTTTTAAAGCTTCTACTTGATCATAAATTAAAGAACGTAAAGGTGAAATAACTACACAAATACCCTCTTCTATTAGTGCTGGAAGTTGGAAACATAAAGATTTCCCTGAACCTGTTGGTGATATAACAAAAATATCTTTTTTATTTAACATAGCATCAACTACTTTTTCTTGAAAAGGTTTAAGATTTTTAAATTTAAATACTTCTTGTAAAACAGAATTAATTGTTGTTTCCATATTTTTACATTAATATACATGCATTTCCTAAATCAATTTTATTTATTTTCTTTTTATAATATAAAATGAATAATAAATCATCTATTGCTCCAAATACACCAAAAAATTTATTCCAAAATAATTCAAGTTTATTATCTATCAATAATAAAGGTAATTCTGGAAACAAAGGTAATTCTGGAAACAAAGGTAATTCTGGAAACAAAGGTAATGCTGGGAATGGTGGCAATTTAAGAAATAAAGGCAATTTAAGAAATAAAGGTAATTCTGGAAATAAAACTAATTTAAAAAATAGAAATAATTTAGAAAATGAAGGTAATATGAATATAATTAAAAATAATAATTTATTGAATAGAAGTATTAATAAAAAAAAAGTTATAAATAGACAAAATAAAAATAATACTTATTCTTATAGAAATACAAGTGAAATTAAAAGCACATATTTTACAGTGAGCATTTTATTTTTCATTATATTATTAATTTTAATTGGAGTTACTATTTATATAAATTTCTTTTATTTAAGAGGGTATTCTAAGGGAAAAGCATATATATTAAATGATAATGAATATTATCCAGAATTTGATGTATCTATAAATGAAGAAGCAGAAAAGTTTAAAAATCCAGAAACAAGTAAATTTATAAGAAAATTAATTAAAAGATACAATTTAAATTCTAATTTAACAAAAGATACAGATTTTAAACCTTCATTTAAATTAAAATGTGCCACTAATATTGACTTTTTAGGTAGAAAGAAAACAAAATGTGAAGCAACAGTTCATTATTTTATAGATGATAGAACACGAGAAGGTGAAAATTACATAAAATCATTAGATATTGGAGAAAAAATTAAATTTAATTTAGATAAAATACAACAAGATAGTCCAAGAGTAAAATTTAATCCAAGGTATAAATATAGAAATAATAATACAAATGAAAGTCCTGAATTTAATTATAAAGATAATAGATTTTTAATGAACCATAGTAATAATAAATTAAAAGGTGATATTAAAGAAAAATCTAACTTAGATGATGGAAATAACATAAGTAAATATGTAGATATATATGTTAAAAATGAATCTGTCAAACAAGATTATGGAAGAAATGAAGTTATTTATAATAATAAAGTCAAAGTATTAAAAATTAGTATGATTAATAAAAATTTAATTTTAGGTTCATTAATAATAGTATTTTTAATTCTATTATACATTTCTATTTTAGGATATAGAAGAAATTAATTTTTTGATAAAAATTTTTCATTACCTATAACATTATTTACTTTTTCTAATTTCTAAACTTTCGAAAATTTTTTTTATATTTTAAAATATTATTCATTTTAAATTTTTATTTTTACTAAATAATTTATAAAAAGAAAATATAAGAATTGACTTTTAATAATGGATTATTGTGGTTCTAATATAAATTTACATCTCCTACTTTATAAACTAATAAATTTTTTATCTAATTAAATATTAAATGAAAAAAATTTTATTTATATATTGGGGACAGAAATTTGTAAACGCACCAATTGTTGTCAAAAAATGTCTATTATCATGGAAATTAAAAAATCCTACTTGGAAAATTATAGAATTAGATGATGACAATTTAAGTAAATATATTAATATAGAAGCAGAAATACCTAATATTCACAAAAAAAATATAACAAAAACATCTTATTCTGATATTGTAAGAATATTTTTACTTGCAAAATATGGTGGTTGTTGGTGCGATGCGACTACATTTTGTATTCAATCATTAGATATTTGGTTAAATAAAAATATATCATCCGGATTTTTTGGTTTTGATAAACCAGGAAAAGATAGATTATTATCAAGTTATTTTTTATATAGTGAAGAAAATAATTACATTATACAAAAGTGGAAAGAAAAAACAATTTTATATTGGAAAGATAATGAAAAAATGCATCATTATTTTTGGTTCCATTATTTATTTGGTGATTTATATAATTCAGATATTAAATTTAAAGAAATATGGGATTCTACACACAAAATATCAGCACTTTGTGGACCATGTTTTATATTTTATGAAGGAATTTTATCTGAATTATCAGATAAGGTTACTAATCATATAAATGAAATAAAATCACCATTATATAAATTAAGTTATAAATATAATATGGAAAAATATAATAAAAATTGTAATTTAAGTTATTTATTGAATTCAATTAAATTAAAATTTATACATATCGGCAAATGTGCTGGATCAACAATAGTTGACCAAACTAATTTGAAATCATATCACTTACAAAGAAATTATGAAAATAATGAAAAGTATATTATCTTTATAAGAAATCCAATTAAGCGGTTTGTATCAGCTTTTTATTATGTTAAAAATATAATAAATACAGATATAAGTAATTTAAATATTACAACAATAAGTTTAGACAACTGTTTAGCTCCAGGTAAAATTATTAATAAAATAAAAAAAGGATATGCATTCTCTAAGCAATATGATTATCTAGTTAACAGATTTGAAACAGCAAATGAATTAGCAGAATCAATAACAAGTGAAAATATAGAGAAAAAAAATTTAGCATTAGAACTAATGAATTTGGAAAAAGAACATATTTTTAAAGGAATAGGATGGTATTTGTATGATGGAAATTTTATAGAAAAAAATCATAATAAAATAATATTTGTAGGAACTTGTGAAAATATGGTTGATGATATGAAAAGATTAGGTAATTTATTAAATATTAAGATAAATAATAAAAAACATGTAAGAAAAAACATAAATAATAATGATAAATTTTTATCACCTATAGCAATAAAAAATATTTTAAATTTTTATAAAGATACAGATTATAAAGCTTTACAAAAATTAGTTGAATATAATTTTATAACAAAAGATTTATTTGAAGAATATCATCATTATAATATATAATACTTTTCTTTCAAATTAGTGAAGTAAAATATTATCTAAAAACAAGATCAGTAATATATTATAAAGTAAATTAGAAAATGTATAAAGTGATTTTTATAAAAAATGTATTTTACCAGAATTTATATAAATTCCCACATGTTGATTAAAAATTGTTTATACTATTATTTTGAACTCTAATACATAAAAAATTTATTTTTTTAACATTTGAGTTTAACATATTACAGGTATGTAGTAATAGTATTTTTAATTCTATTATACATTTCTATTTTAGAATACAGAAGAAATTAATTTTTTTTTGATAATAATTGTTTATCACCTATAACATCATTTACTCTCCCTACACTTGGCCAAAATTTTTTATCTTTTAAATGTGGTAATGGGAAAAAAGCTTCATTCATAGAATAATCATAATTCCAATTTTGTATTAAATCAATAGAGTGTGGTGCATTTTTTAATATATTATCTTCTTTATTTTCATAAATATCTATTTCTTTTCTAATTTGGATTAAGGAATCAACTAATCTATCTAACTCATCTAGATTTTCACTTTCAGTAGGTTCAAACATTAGGACATTTTGTCTTGGCCATGACATTGTAGGAGGGTGAAAACTATAATCAATTAATCTTTTAGCAATATCTAATTCTGAAATACCTTTTTCTCTAAATTCAGAAGTATCAATAATAAATTCATGGGCAACTCTATTATTTTCATTTACATCTATTATAGTATAATAATCCTCTAATTTACATTTCAAATAATTTGCATTTAAAATAGCTGTTTGTGTTGCTTCTCGTAATCCTTCTTCTCCCATTCCTAAAATATATAAATAAGGAATAGTTAGTAAAGATGCGCTACTCCAATTAGAACTTGTTATCATACCAATACTTTTATCTGGCATTTTATCAAATTGATTTATATTACTTGGTAAAAAAGGTGCTAATTTATCATTACATAAAATAGGACCCATACCTGGACCACCACCACCATGTGGTATGCAAAAAGTTTTATGTAAATTTAAATGACATACATCGGCATTACTTTCAAATGGATTAACAAAACCAACTTGTGCATTCATATTGGCACCATCCATATAAACTAATCCTCCGTTAATGTGAATAATATCACATATTTCTTTAATATTAGATTGAAAAATACCATTAGTTCCTGGGTAAGTAATCATTAAAGCAGCTAAATTATTTTTATACCCTTCAACTAATTTTGTAAAATCTTCAATATTTATATTATCTGAATAACTAATCACTTTAAAACCAACTAATGATGCACTTGAAAAGTTTGTTCCATGTGCTGATTTTGGTATTAAACATATATATCTATCATCATTATTTTCTAAATGATATTTTCTAATACATAATAATCCACTATACTCTCCCATTGCACCAGAATTACTTTGAAAAGAAACATGTTTAAACCCAGTAATCTTTTTTAAATAATTACCAATTTTATCAAAAAGATTATGATAACCTAAAACAAATTCTTTTTCTGTATAAGGATGATAATCTTGTGTATTCGACCAACTTAATGGTTCTAATTGATAAACAGAATTTAATTTCATAGTGCAAGAACCTAATGGTATCATTCCATCGCATAATGTATAATCTTTATCAATTAGATATTGATTATATCTTAAAAATTCAGTTTCTGTTTTACCATATTTAAACTTTTCGCATTCTAAAAAATTATTATCTCTAACTAATTCAGAATTAATTTTTGAATTAATTGAATTATATATCATGTTAAAATCATCTTTTAATAAAATTTTATCATAAATAGAATAAATAATATTACAAATTTCATAAATATCATCCAAAGTAATAGATTCACTCACAGTTATACAGATTTGGTTATTATCTAATTTTCTAACAATATATTTATTTTTTTTTAATAATTCATAAATTTTATTAGCATTTATACTTTCAATATAAAGAGTATCAAAATAATTTTCATTTTTATTAATAATACCTATTTTACCTAACAAAATATCTAACAAAACTGTTTTTTTATTAATTTCATTAGCAATATCAACTATGCCTTCTTTACCATTATAATAACAATATAATCCTACAATATTTGCTAATAAAGATTGACTTGTGCAAATATTACTAGTTGCTTTTTCTTTTTTAATATGTTGTTCTCTTGTTTGTAAACCTAATCTGAAACACTCTTTACCAGAATAATCTATTGTTTTACCTATTATTCTACCTGGCATTAACCTAATAAATTTTTTATCAGCAACTAAATATGCAGGATGAGGTCCTCCATAATACATAGGTATGCCTAATCTTTGTGAAGTTCCAAAACATATATCAATTCCAAATTCTACTGGTGGTTTTAATTTGAAAAGAGATAAAATATCTGCATTACAAGTTTTTGTGATATGCGGTCTATCAAAATGATTTAATAGGTTATAAGGGATATTTATATTTCCATATGTATTAGGATAAGAAAACATTAGACCACAAAACTCATCTGGATTTAAATTATTAAAAAAATCATTATTAAAGTTAGTAATTATTAGTTTTATGTTAGATACAGTAGCCTTTGTATGTAAAACTTCTAAAATCTGAGGATGCATTGAACTATCTACCAAAAATTTATTTTTATCTTTTTTAACACACATATTCAAAACTTCTGCTGCTGTGCTACTTTCATCTAGTAGAGAAGAATTAGAAATAGGTAATCCAGTTAGTTCTTTCATAACTTCTTGAAAATTATACTGTGCTTCCAATCTACCTTGTGAAATTTCTGGTTGATAAGGTGTATATGCTGTATACCATTTTGGATTTTCTAATATGTGCCTTTGTAAAACTTTTGGTGTTATTGTGCTATTATATCCCATTCCAATAAGTGATTTATGAGGAATATTTTTATTTAGAATAGAATTCAATTCAATTGAACTGTCAATTTCAGATTTTGCTTTTGGTAAATTCATTTTAATATATGGTTTTTTCGTTAAATTTATACTTTGATGCATTAAATCAGACAAATTACTAACCTTAATTGTTTCTAACATATATTCTAAATTATTTTTCTTTATTCCTATATGTTTTTTGGAAACATTAGAAAATAAAATTCTAGAAATATTCATTTTATAATAAAAATATAATATAAAAAAATCTATTGTTTTTTTATTAATTAATATTATAATGCATAAATATAATAAAGAAGTATATTCTAATTTAAGAACAGGAGATATTATTTTATTTTGTAGTTCATATACCGGATTATATGGTATTATTGATTCTACATTAAAATATTTTACAAATAGTCAATATACACATATTGGATTTGTAATAAAAGAAAAAAAATTAGGTTATAAAAATTTGGATATTAATAAAACATATTTATGGGAATCTGGATATGAACCAATACCAGACCCAACTGATAATAAAGTTAAATACGGTGTTCAACTAACTGATTTAGAAAAACTATTAAAAAAATATAAAAATGGTAATATTTATGTTAGAAAACTTAATTGTTCAAATGAAGAGTGTGCACGTATATTTAATTTTAAAAAATTAGAACCTATACAACATACTGTATATGGAAAACCATATGATTATAATATATTTGATTGGTTATTAGCAATTGATAGATTTGATTTAAATCCTCAAAAAATTGATAGATTTTGGTGTAGTGCATTTACTGGATATATTCTAACTAAATGTGATATTTTAAGAGAAAATACAGATTGGTCTATTTTAAGACCATCAGATTTTTCAATTGAAGATAAAAATAAACATTTAGAATACAAGACCAATATTAAATTTGAAAATAAACAATATAAATTGTTATAAACGTGCAGTTCGTAAAACATTATATCCATTTATTAAACTAACTAAATTTGTCATTTCTTTTACACCATATCCACAACATCCACCTACTATAACTTTTATATTTTTACATACTAAATAGTCTAAAAAATTATACAATTGAATTTGATTTAATATTTCTTTATTTTTAAAATTATCTAATTTAAAATTTTCTTTTTTATTCCCAGAATAACAACTATATTTTTTTTCATCTAACATATTACAATAAAAACCAAATTTAATATTTTTTTCTCCTAAATTTAATTCTAATAAATTTTCATTATAAAAACTAATCATATCATTAAATGAACAACAATTTACCATCAAACCTTCTATTAAATGTTTATATGTTAGAATAGTTTTAGTAAGTTCTTTTCCATTTATATTACTATTAGGATAAATTGAAATTAATATTTTGGTTTTTTTTACAAAATATTTTTGATAATATTCTAACACCGCCAAAATCGCATTTATATGATTAATACTTATTTGAGTTTCACAAATAAAATAATCTACTTTACCAATCATAGTTGCAATTAAAAATTTATAAAAATCTAAAAATTTATTATTCACTTCTCCGTTATGATAACTTTCATGATATGGAGGTAAACATCCTAATATTTTTATTTTTTTATTTTTGGTTTTTAAATAAGAACAAATTTCCACACTTCTATTAACTAGATCTTTCCAATTTTCTAATTTTAATGATTTGAAACCATAATTACATGTAGTTATATATTGACATCCTAAATCTATATAACTTTGATATATTAATTCTATTATTTTTGGATTTCTTAATAATGCTTCTTGTCCTAAATCATTATAATATTTATTTAATTCAAAAATCATTCCACCATCTAATATTTCAATCATTTTTTTTAATTAAAAAATAAGTATAATTATTTATAATATATTGTTAGTTTTTAACATAATTTATTAAATGAATAATTATTTGTTAGATGAAAAATTGTTAGAAAATATAATTAAAAAAGTAAAAAAAAAGAAATATACAAAAGAAAATATTTTGTGTGAGAATTCTATAATCAAAAATGATTCTGAATTAAAATGTTATTTATTTCATTACCAAATAAAAGCAAATAAGTGTGAAAAATGTAATTTACAATTATGGCAAGGTAAAATGTTAGAATTATTAATTTATCGAAAAAATAGCAAATTAGGTGATAATAGTTTATCTAATATAAAATTATTATGTCCTAATTGTTTTTCTTTAAGAGAGAAAAAAGGAGTATTTATTCATATTAACAAAAGTAAAATGGGAATATGCATTGATTGTGGTAGAAGATTTAAAAAAAAGATTATTAAAGAAAGTATAAATCCTATATGCGATTTAATATATGATAAAAAACCAGTTAAACATAAATATATAAAAAAAAGATGTGATTTTTGTTTAAATAAAGAAATCCAAAAAAAAGATTACACTAAATTAAATGAAATAAAAAAATCAGATAGTTCTAGTAATAAATTAAAAAAGAAAATTATTTAGGTTGAAACCCTACTATAAATACTAATAATAATATAAATATTAATAATAATATTAATACTGATATTGGAAATATATCCATAATCTCTGAACTAAATGAACATACACTAGAATTATTTTTTTCCTTTTTGTTATTTTCCTTTTTGTTATTTTTATCTCGAACTAATTTTTTAAGTAATCTTGTGCTATATGTTTCTCTATCATTTTTATTTTTGTTATCATTGTTAGCACTAGCATTATTTACATTGTTAGCTTCTGCATTATTCATATTGTTAGCACCTGCATTATTCACATCATTAGCACCTGCATTATTCATATCGTTAGCTTCTGCATTATTCATATTGTTAGCACCTGCATTATTCATATTGTTAGCACCTGCATTATTCATATCGTTAGCACCTGCATTATTCATATCGTTAGCACCTGCATTATTCATATTATTAGTATTATTAAGTGCGTTATTTGGTGAGTTTTTGCCATTTGGAATTAGTTTTGGATCAGTAATTATATTAGTATCAAATAATACACAAGAATATTCTTTATGTTTATCAGAGTTTAAAAAATTTTCATTTGATAGATTTTTATTGTTCATTTATTATATATATAATAATATATTTTTTTATAATATAATATAAATGACAACTAAAATCGATTATAAAAAATATTTGAAAAAATCTGGTTGGATTTTTTTAATTATAATTTTAATTTGTTTTGTATTTATGTTATTGATAAATAACTTAGATGTAAATAATTTAGATATTAAAAATAGTAATAAAAGAAAAATTACTGATAAATATTCTGATGAAAATATGGAAAAATTAAAAAATAAGTTTTCTTTATATAAAAAGACAAAAAATAAAAAAATCAGATTAAAGGAAAAAATAAAAAATAAAAAAAAAAACAAGACTTCAAAAAATAGGAGAAGAAATTAATAAATATAAAAAAAAAAAAATAATATATAAGTAATGAAAAGATTTATAAACATAACATTTTTAATAATATTATTATATATACTATTTTATCTAGTTAGCAATAAAAATCCATTAGAATTATTTTTACCATCTATTTTTGGCACTGATACATTAACATTACAACCAAAAATATATCCTTTATGCACACCTAATAATAATTGTTTTCCTGGTTCTTATGCTAGAACACAAATTTACCAAAATGTTTGTCAACCAGAATATGGTTTATTAAAACAAAAAATACCTTTAAGTGATAATTGTCAAAGAACATTCAATGATTATATGTCAACAGATACTCATCATTATATATGCACTTTAAATAATCATTTACAAAGGCAATGTCAATGGATTAAAAAGTAATTAAAATAGTAATATATATAAAATTGGAATAGTAAAAACAAAACATATTAATTCTGATTCATTATATTTTAAAATTGAAGAGATATTAAATAATATACTAATACATAAAAATTTATACTCATTTTCAAATTCTGTATTTTTATATTTATATAAATAATTTTTATAAATAACAAATGAAATGTTTAAAGAAATATAAAATAGTATTAAACAATATATTAATGATGAAATAAATAATTGAATATACATTTTTTTCTTTTTAATTTTTTTTTTCATAAATCAATTTTAAAAAACAAAATTATCTAAATAAATATAACTTAATGTTGTAAAAAATGTTAGTGTTAAAAAATCTGTTTGTGCATAATTTAAAAAAGCAATTAAATTCAGAAATAAACTTAAACAGAGAAATAAATACATATAATCAAATTCTGTATTTTTATAATATAAATTATAGTGATGATACATATAAAATACTATTTTAAGCCAAATTGTGCAACATATTATATATAAACTTAATCCAAATATACATAATTCAAAAAACATATTTTTTATTTAATTTTATTTTTTCTAAAATTTTTTAAATATCTTTTATAAAAATTGAATAATATTTTAATAAAGAAATATCCTTAAGAATAAAATGTGCGAGTGTTGTCAGAATATTAAAAAAGAAAATTATTTAACTTATTATTGTTCAGATGGTAAGTTAAATATAAGTGAAGAATATATTACAAATATTATATTTCCTACGAATACAACATGTATTTATCTTCCTTCCAATATAAATATTATTCCAATAGGATCATTAGAATTCTATAAAACACCTAAATTCATTAATATTCCCGAATCCGTAAAAATTATAGATCAAAGTGCATTCTTTAATTGTAATATTGATTCATTAGATTTATCAAAAGGAATTACTAAAATAGAAGATTGTGCATTTCAAGAATCTGTTATTAAAAAAGTAAAACTAGATTTTAATATAATTGAAGAAATAGGATTTCATGTCTTTGGTGATGAATGCGTTATTGATGGCGGTTTTATAACAGATATTAGAAAACCTAATTCACATCCTTTTCTTAATGAATATACCAGAATTTGTCAGATGAAAAAATTTATTACTTCAAATGAATATTTTATTATTGAATTAGAATTTCCTCCTGGTAAAGAACTTTATAGAAAAATAGATCCTCGTGATGGAGAGGAGATATATACAGGTTTTGAGAAAACGGAACCTATAATATCAATTAAAGATTATTCAAATATTAAAGTAGAAATTATATTATGCACTTTGGGAGGAGATAATTATAATATTCCGAACTTCTTTCAAAATAATAAAAAATTAAAAGAAAATGCTGTTATTTATCATTCCGATTTAAAAGAAAAGGATACTTGGAGAATAGTTGTTCCATGGAAAGATGAACCCATTGACGATTTAGAACAAAAAGATGTTCTAAAATATTTCTTACAAAATCCAGAATATGATATTTCTGAACCTTTACTGATTATGTGGGTATAAAAAAAAAAACTTTAATAATTAACTAAAAAATGTTTTTTTTTTTCTGCTGGTATTACCATAATCTATCTGGGTTGTGTTCTCCTCTTGTAACTATCGGTAGCTACACTGGGAAATGAGTTTTGACTGGAATATTTTAGTTTCCAAAGTTCGTATTTTTCCTGACTAGTAAAAGGTGTAGCATTCTTGGGGGGATAAATGGCAACAACAATTTTATCCATATAATCTACGAAGGCTTGTTCGTCTTTATTATACGAAGGAAATTGACTGCGTTGGGGGGGCCAAGGTGGATTTCTATATCCTTCAATCATCTTAAGTTCAATTTGCTGTCGTTCCTTTTTAATACCTTGATATTTTTTTTGGACCCGCGTCCTGAGCCAAGGAGGAACGTATTTGAAGAATGAATCGTCAAAATATACTTGGGTTCCCCATCTTTTTTTTTCTACTGTTGTGTTCATTAGTATAATCCAGAGACAATCATGAACTGTAATTTTGTGAATTGAACCATGTAGTTCTCGTCGTTTGAACTGTCTAATTGCTTTTCTGTCTTGTTTCGACAGTTGACGTCCTCGCTTTTCTTGCCCAGGATAGTTTCCTGGTCCGAAAGTCATACCAAATGTATCAATTACAATATACATCTTCATAATTCTGTAGTTGAATAAAAAAAAAAAAATAATCAAATTTTTATTAATTATATAGTTTTTTAGTATTTTTATTTATTTCTGGTAATACTAAGTATAAATGGCATTGTTCCCACAGTTCTTTTATGATATTTACGAACCTTTACTGATAATGTGACTATAAAAAACTTTGATAATTAACTAAATAATTTTTTTTATTACAAAAAATGCAATCTTTCAATGAAA
>MDSZ01248760.1_pt1 | contig 14972 bp, 14 predicted proteins | sample 811201 | NCBI WGS metagenome assembly MDSZ01 (sample SAMN05326647, study PRJNA326480) | marine metagenome | isolation source: seawater | place: Indian Ocean: North | collected 2010
ACTTCGGATCAGGAGGTTCTGGGTTCGACTCCTAGCAGGCGCGCCATTCGTTTTTATTCTCCCATATTTATTAAAGTTCCTTTAATACGAGCTTTTAAAAAAGATAAATAAAATAAACCTATCCCCACTATTAAATAGATAAGATTTAAATAATATGCATGTTTAAGATTCTCGTAATTTATGAATTCATTTAAAAGAATATTTCTTGTCTCATCAAAAATGTAAACTAAAGGCAATCCTTTGGCTACTGTTTGAAAAAAATCTGGAAGAATTTCGATTGGATAATATATACACCCCAAAGGAGCAAGTAAAAATAAAGATGACCACGCAATATTTTCAAATGATGGACCATATCTAATTAGTCCTGCACTCACGAATAAACCAAGTGTAATACCAAAAACATATAGACTTAAGAATAATAAAAAAAGAGGGAAACCTAATTTTAAAATTGAAACCCCAAATAATGGAGATGTTAGAATTATTGCAGGCACCATACCTATTAAAGTCCTTATCAATGCTGTAAAAATAAGTGATAGAATAATTTCTCGAATTTTTAGAGGAGCTATAAATAAATTTGTGAAATTTCTACTCCAAATTTCCTCTAAAAAGAGCATGTTAAAACTTATGCTTGATCTGAACAAAATATCATAAAGTATTGCACATGTTAAAATTACACCCAGAGTATTGTTATAATATTCACTATAAATAGAAAAAAATTTTGAAATAAAACCCCAGAGAATTATTTGTATTGTTGGCCAATAAATAAGATCCAAAACTCTAGGCATTGAACTTTTGATAAGATAAAAATGTCTTAAAAAAAGACCATACATTCTATTTAAATTCATATTTCTCCCTTGTTAGTTTTAAAAAAACTTCTTCCATATTTTCTTGATTATGTTTTTTAATTAATTCATTTGGTTTTCCTTGTTCAATTATTTCTCCTTTATTCATCATTATAACTGAGGAGCATAATCTTTCGACTTCAGCCATATTATGTGAGGCAAGAAGAATAGAAGTTTTTTTTTCTTTTTGGTAATTTTCTAAAAAACTTCTTACAAAATCTCCAGTTTCAGGATCTAAAGAGGCTGTTGGTTCATCTAAAAGTAAAACCATAGGGTCATTAATTATAGATTTAGCAAGACTTACTCTATTTTTTTGCCCAGATGATAGCTCTCCAGTAATCTTATAGATAAATTCGTTTAATCTGAGCTTTTCTACAAGGTATTCAATTTTCGTTTTGAGATTATTTACATCATAAAGTCTGCCATATACTTCAAGATTTTGTTTTACTGTTAATTTTTTTGGTAATTCAATATATGGAGAAATAAAATTTAAATTATTCAATAATTCTACTCTTTGATCTTCAATCTCAAGTCCATTAATAAATACTTTTCCTTTTGTTGGTTTTAACAATCCTAAAATCATTCCTATCGTTGTAGTTTTTCCACAACCATTAGGACCAAGAATTCCAATTATTTCATTTTGATTTACTTTAAAGGAAATATTTTTAACAGCAGTTCTTCCATCATAATCTTTTGATAATTGAATTACTTTTAGCGGAGTTTCCATTAAAACCTTGATGCTCTTGTTAATCTATCATTAATAGTTTTACCTAACCCTTTATTTGGAATTTTACTAACTGCTATAAATTTATAATTATCTTTCTTTATCTTTCTCAAAGTACTATACAAATTTTTTGCAGCCTCTTTTAAATTACCTTTTTTCGACAAAAAATAATAATTAGATTTTGCAACACCCTTTTTATTGATAAGAATGTATGCCTCTTTATCTCTAACCTTTTTGACATTAAGTCTTATAGGAATTCCAGGTGAGTAATGAAGTTTATATTGACCTGGAGCAGAAATTTTTGACGGATAATTTTTCAAACTAATTTTTCTATTTAAAACATTTTGAATTATTGAGATATCTAAACCACCTAATCTAAGAATTTTTGGTTTTTTTCTTAAGTCTATAATTGTTGACTCTAAACCAATTGATGATTTACCACCTTCTAATATGTATTTTATTTTTTTTCCAAAGTCTTCTTTAACATCAGATGAACAGACAGCACTTACTTTTTTTGAAATATTTGCGCTGGGAGCCGCTAAAGGAAAATTAATTTCTTTTAATAATTTTCTAGCTATTAAATGTTTTGGGAATCTAACTGCTAGAGTTTTTTTATTATTTGTTACAAATTTAGAAATTTTAGATTTTTTTTTTAAATCTAGAATAAATGTAATTGGTCCTGGACAAAACTTTTTATATAGCTTGATAAAATCATTATTAAAAATGCAATCCTTTTTTAAATCTCTATAATTAAAATAATGTACTATTAGAGGGTTATTTTTAGGTCTATTTTTTAATTTGAATATTTTTTTACAAGCTTGATCAGAATATGCATTGCCCGCTAAACCATAAACGGTTTCAGTGGGTATTGCTACGCACTCACTTAAATTTAGGAGTTTTTTGGCTTTTTTAATATTTGCAAGATTAATTTTCATGTATTATCTGGAAGTATTATATGAAAGATAAAAATATACCAAATAATTATAATTCTTTATCTCTTGAGGAATTAACAGATAAAGCCAATAAGATGATTGAAGATTTGGAAAAACAAAATAATTTAGAAAGTTCTATTGAAAAATATCAAAAACTCCTAAACCTTAATAAAATCATAGAAAAAAAATTTCATAAGGATATTAAAGATATTAGTAATAAGACTAAAGAAAACATATTAGAAATAACTTCAAAAAAAAATGCAAAAAAAATTAAATAAAATAGCCAAAGATACTAATAATTTTTTGAAAAAATTTATAAAAAAACAGAAAAAATCAGAATTAATCATTCCAATGCAATACGGCTTATTTTCTGGGGGTAAAAAAATTAGATCCAAAATTTTGATTGATATTGGACTCTTATTTAAAATAAATTATAAATCGCTAATTACCATAGGTTCATCAGTTGAGTGTATACATGCATACTCATTAATTCATGATGATCTACCTTGTATGGATAATGATGCTATAAGAAGAGGCAAGCCATCAACACATATTAAATTTGGTGAGTCGACTGCAGTGCTGGCAGGTAATTCACTTTTAACTATGGCTTTTGAAATTTTGAGTCATAAATATCTAAATGTTTCAGAAAAAATAAAAATTAATTTAATCAATAAAATTTCAGAAAGTTCAGGTCACTTAGGAATAGCAGGTGGTCAATATTTAGATCTTAACTATGAACATAAAAGAGTTTCTAAAAAAAAAATTATTGAGATGGAAATTAAAAAAACTGGAAAACTCTTTAGCTTCTGTTGTGTCGCTCCATTGATTTTAAAAAACAGAAGTAAAAAAGAAATTAAAAAGTTTGAAGATATAGGTTCAGATATTGGTTTATTATTTCAAGTCGCAGACGATTTAATTGATCATAAAGGAAGTTTTATAAAAGCAGGAAAAAAAACTGGAAAGGATGAAAAAAGGGGTAAAGCAACTCTAATTAGTTTACTAGGATACAAAAATACTGTTAAATATGCTAATAACTTAATGAATAAAATTAATAATAAAATAAAAAAATATGGTCCAAGATCTCAAAATTTATCAAAAACATTAAATTATATCTTAAATAGAAATAAATGAAAAAAAATTACGAACTTTTGAGTCAAATCAATTTTCCTTCAGACTTAAAAAAAATTCACGAATCTGAATTACAAAAAGTGGCTGATGAATTAAGAGAAGAAATCATCGATGCAGTTTCAGTTACAGGTGGTCATCTTGGAGCAAGTCTTGGAGTAGTAGAATTAAGTGTTGCTCTTCATTATATTTTTAACACACCTCATGATAAATTGGTTTGGGATGTTGGTCATCAATGTTATCCACACAAAATTTTGACAGGAAGAAAGGATAAGATCAGAACATTAAGACAAGGAAATGGTTTATCTGGATTTACAAAAAGGCTTGAAAGTGAATATGATCCTTTTGGCGCTGCGCATAGTTCAACATCGATCTCTTCAGCCCTAGGTATTGCTGAAGCAAATAAATTATCAAACAAATCTGATAATGTAATTGCTATCATAGGTGATGGAGCTATTAGTGCAGGTATGGCATATGAAGCTATGAATAATGCTGGTGCATCAAAAACTAAAATGATTGTTATTTTAAATGATAATGACATGTCAATTGCACGTCCAGTAGGTGCTATGAGTACTTATTTAGCAAAAATTTTTTCAGGCAAAATTTATTTTAGTTTAAGAGAAACTATTAAATTAATTACCTCAGCGTTTTCAAAAAGATTTAGTGCGAAAGCAGGTAAGGCTGAAGATTTACTTAGATCAGCTGTAACAGGAGGAACATTATTTAGTTCACTAGGTTTTTATTATATAGGTCCTATTGATGGACATGATTTAAATTCTTTATTACCAATTCTAAAAAATGCAAGGGACTCAAAACATGAAGGACCAATTTTAATACACATTAAAACAAAAAAAGGAAAGGGATATACTTTTGCGGAGGAGGCTAAGGATAATTATCATGGAGTTTCTAAATTTAATGTCAAAACTGGAGAACAATTAAAAAGTACAAGTAAATTACCTTCCTATACTAAAGTTTTCGCGAATACTTTAATTCAACATGCGAAAAAAGACAGCAAAATTGTTGCTATTACTGCTGCAATGCCAGATGGGACTGGCTTAGATATTTTTAGAAAAGAATTTCCTAAAAGGACTTTCGATGTTGGGATTGCTGAACAACATGCAGTCACATTTGCGGCGGGTCTTGCTACAGAAAATTTTAAACCATATGCTGCAATTTATTCCACATTTCTTCAGAGGGCATATGATCAAGTAGTACACGATGTAGCTATTCAAAGTTTACCCGTAAGATTTGCCATAGACAGAGCTGGCTTAGTTGGAGCAGATGGACCAACCCATGCAGGAAGTTTTGACACAACTTATTTATCCACTTTGCCAAACTTTGTTGTAATGGCTGCAAGTGATGAGGCTGAGCTTGTGAGAATGATAAATACTTCAACCGAAATTAACGATCGTCCCTGTGCATTTAGATATCCAAGAGGCACTGGATTAGGCTCAATTTTACCATCAATTAATGAAAAAATTGAAATAGGAAAATCCAGAATTATCAAAGAGGGAAAAAAATTAGCAATTTTAAATTTTGGAGCAAGATTGAATGAAACTTTAAAAGCTTCAGAGAATTTAATAAAAAAAGGTATAAATATTACCGTCGTTGATGCTAGATTTGCTAAACCATTAGATGAAAATTTAATTTGGCAATTAGCCACTACGCATGAAGCAATTATGACTATTGAGGAAGGTTCAATAGGAGGTTTTGGATCTCATGTCATAGATTTTTTATCAAAAAAAGGTTTAATGGATAGTAATTTAAAATTTAGATCATTAACATTACCAGATTTTTTTATTGACCAAGATACTCCAGATAACATGTATAAGATCGCAAACTTAGATTCTGTTTCTATTGAGGAAAAAATCTTAGATTTATTGAACTCTAATATTGTTTTACAAAAACAAAAGTAAGATAACCTAACCACATTGTGCTTTATTCATTAGATAATGATCTAATAATACACATAATAGCATAGCTTCACCTATTGGCACAGCTCTTATACCAACACAAGGATCATGTCTTCCTTTAACTGATATAGTTGTATTTTTACCAAATTTATTTATTGTTTTTCTACTTTTTAAAATTGATGAAGTTGGTTTGACTGCAAATGAAACAACTATTTCTTGACCAGAAGAAATGCCTCCAAGTATACCACCTGCATTGTTAGAATTAAATTTTGTTTTTGTTTTTCTTGTTGAAATTTCGTCTGAATTTTCTTCTCCAGAGAGAAGTGCCGAATTCATGCCAGATCCAATATTTACTCCTTTGACAGCATTAATACTCATCATAGCAGATGCAATGTCAGAATCTAATTTAGAGTAAATCGGTGCACCTAATCCAGCTGGAATACCATTTGCTCTTATTTCAATTACTGCCCCACATGAAGAGCCTGCTTTTCTAATACTTAACAAATACTTTTCCCAAATTTTCAACATTGATTTATCAGGACAAAAAAATGGATTTTTATAGATTATTTTTTCATTCCATTTTGTTGTATCACATCCAAGTATGCCTAGTTGTGTTACTGCACCAGAAACTTTAAATTTTTTTCCTAACTTTTTTTCCAGAACTTTTTTCGCCACTGCTCCAGCAGCAACTCTGGCAGCAGTTTCTCTCGCTGAAGATCTACCACCACCTCTGTAGTCTCTAATTCCATATTTTTTATAATAAGTAAAATCAGCATGACCAGGTCTAAATTTATCTTTAATTTCATTATAATCTTTTGACCGCATATCTTCGTTGTAAATAATTAAAGATATTGGAGCTCCAGTCGTTTTACCTTTAAAAACCCCTGATAGGATTTGAACTTTGTCACTTTCTTTTCTTTGAGTGGTGAATCTAGATTGCCCAGGTCTTCTTTTATTTAATTCTTTCTGGATATCTGCCTCGTTTAACTGGATTAATGGTGGACAACCATCAATAATGCAACCAATTGCTGGGCCATGGGACTCCCCCCAAGTTGTGAAACGAAAAACCTTTCCAAAAGTATTAAATGACATTATCAATATTATATAGATTATTTTGTTTAAATTATGAATCAAAAAAACTCATTGGGGCTTAATAAGTGCTTTTTAGATCTAGATGACCCATTCGAATTATTTCAAAAGTGGTTCGATGAGGCTAAAAAGAAAGAGATAAATGATCCCAATGCTTTGGCATTAGGTACAGCAAATAAAAAAGGTATTCCCTCAGTAAGAATGGTGCTGCTTAAAGATTTTAATAAAAATGGTTTTGTTTTTTATACAAATTTAAATAGTCAAAAAAGCAATGAATTAAGAGAAAACCCAAATGCTACAATGTGTTTCCATTGGAAAAGTTTACTTAGACAAATTAGAATTGTTGGAACTTTAACTCAAGTAGATGATAAAAAAGCAGATGAATATTATAATTCAAGGTCTTATGAAAGTAGAATAGGAGCTTGGGCATCAAAACAAAGTAGTGTTTTAAAAAAAAGGGAAGAGCTTTTAAATTTGATAGAAGATTTTAAAAAGAAATATCAAGATGAAAGAAATGTACCCAGACCTAGTCATTGGTCTGGCTGGAATTTAAAACCAGATAGCATTGAATTTTGGCTTGATGGCGAAAATAGAATACACGAAAGATTAAAATACAATTTAGATAAAAAAAATAATTGGAATAAAAGTCTTTTAAATCCTTAAAATTCCCTAGAAAGACTAAATGAAGTTAAATTTTCAAGAATAACTTTTTCCTCACAATCTTTAAATATTGATAATGAACTTGATGCCAAATTAATATAATGGTGAGCTTTTTGATAACACGCATTAACAATATCATATTTTTTAATTAATGATAAAGTATATCTTAAATCAGTCTCATCTCTTTTATTTTTTGAAAAAATTTTTTTAAAATTTTCTTTTTCGCTTAAATTTGCTTTTTGGAACAGTAAAATTATTGGTAGCGTAACTTTACCTTCGTAAAAATCTTTTCCTATTTTTTTTCCAAATAATTTTAATTCTGAATTATAATCTAAAGTGTCGTCTGCTATTTGAAAAGTTAAACCTAAATTTCTTCCATAAAATTCCAAAGCTTCCTTTTCTTTAGTTTTCATATTGGATAGTATCGCGCCAACCTTGGTTGCTGCAGCAAATAATTCAGCAGTTTTTGCAGAAATAATTCTTAGGTAAGTTTCTTCCAACATATCAACCTCACCTCTATGTTGAAGTTGTAAAATTTCTCCTTGTGCAATTTTTGAAGAAGTTGATGATAATAATTTTAAAATTTCTAAGTTTCCATCTTCTACCATCATTTCAAAACATCTACTAAGCAAATAATCTCCTACTAAGATAGAAGATTGATTGTTCCAAATTTTATTTAACGTTTTTTTTCCTCTTCTTACATCTCCATTGTCTATCACATCATCATGCATTAGAGTTGCTGAATGAATTAGCTCAACACATGCTGCTAAATTAATATCTCTAGTTCCTTTTATATAACCACATAATTTTGCCGAACCCAAAGTAAGTAGAGCTCTCAATCTTTTACCACCAGTACTTAGGTGATAGTCTGTCATTTTTTGAACTAGTTCAACGTTACTTGATAGTTTAGATTTTATTTTATCTTCAACTAATATCAATTTATCCTCAACAGAATTCTTTAATTGAAAGTACGAATTATTTATCTGATTTTTTAATTGGATTACAGTTCCCATTCCTGAGCAAATTAGTGTAAAAAGTTTATTTTGATTACTTATCAATTGACGCACCTAAAACTTCAATTATAAGGTGTCTTTATATTCATTAAAAAATTCTATATTGATTAAAAATGCTCTCTTTTTTTAAAAAGAAAAAAATCGTTCCACTTATTAGATTAAGTGGTGTCATAGGAAATGTTGGAAGATTTAAACAAGGCATTGATTTTTCTGGTCAAGAAGAGATTATTAAAAAGGCTTTTTCATTGAAAAAAGCACCATGCGTAGCGATCAGTATAAATTCGCCGGGTGGATCTCCTGTTCAATCACATTTAATATATAATTTTATCAGGCAACAAGCTCAAAAAAATAAAAAAAAGGTTATAGTTTTTGCTGAAGATGTTGCTGCATCTGGAGGTTATTTAATTGCATGCGCCGGTGATGAAATTTATGCTAACTCAAGTTCAATAATTGGATCAATTGGTGTGATTTACAGTTCTTTTGGCTTTACCGAGCTAATTAAAAAAATTGGAATTGAACGGAGAGTTCATACTGCAGGAAAAAATAAAAGCACTCTTGACCCCTTTCTTGAAGAAAAAAAAGAGGATGTAGAAAGACTTAAAAAAATTCAATTAGACTTACATAAAGATTTTATTAATGTTGTAGAGAATAGTAGAGGCTCTAAGTTAGACAAAACTGATCAAGAGTTATTTTCAGGAGAGTTTTGGTCTGGAAGTAAAGCTAAAAGTCTAGGATTAATTGATGAGATTGGTGACGCAAATAAAGTATTAAAAGATAAGTTTGGAAATGATGTAGTAATTAAAAAATTTGAAAAATCAAAAAGCTGGTTAAGCAAAAAAATATCTTCTTCCAACAATAACTTGGACCAACTTTCAAATATTCTGGATGAAAGATCTATTTGGCAAAGATATGGTCTCTAAAAAAAATAAAAATAAAGTTAAGTTCCAAACTTTTCAAGATACAATTTTAAATTTACAAAAATTTTGGAGCAAACATGGCTGTGTTATTCTACAACCATATGACATGGAAGTAGGAGCTGGAACATTTCATCCGGCAACAACTTTAAGATCACTTGGACCTAAACCGTGGAAGGCTGCTTATGTGCAGCCCTCTAGAAGACCTTCAGACGGTAGATATGGAAATAATCCAAATAGATTACAACATTATTATCAATTTCAAGTTATTATAAAACCTTCACCATCCAACATCAAAAAGCTTTATCTTAACAGTTTATCAACAATTGGAATTGATCATAAAAATCATGATATCCGATTTGTAGAAGATGATTGGGAGAGTCCAACATTAGGTGCTGCTGGACTTGGATGGGAAGTTTGGTGCGATGGAATGGAAATTACACAATTTACTTATTTTCAACAAATGGCAAGTTTTGAGTGTAAGCCTGTTTCAGTAGAAATAACTTATGGCTTAGAGAGAATATGTATGTTCACACAACAAAAAAATAATGTTTATGATTTAATATGGAATAATGAAGGAATTGAATATCGCGAGGTATTTCATCAATCTGAAAAAGAATTTTCATTATATAATTTTGAACATGCTAATACAGAACTCTTATTTAAAATTTTTGATATGCACGAGCACGAAGCCAAATCATTAGTACAGAAAAAAATTTCCTTACCAGCATATGATCAATGTTTAAAAGCAAGTCATGTATTTAATTTATTGGATGCGCGCGGAGTAATTAGTGTAGCTCAAAGAGCAGAATATATTGGAAGAATAAGAGAAATTACAAAATCAGCTGCTGCAATTTGGATAGAGACCCAAGTTTAAAATGTCAGAATTTTTTTTAGAATTATTTAGTGAAGAAATTCCATCAGGGTTACAAATAAATTTGCGTGAGAAACTTTTAGAAAATTTTCAGAAATTTTTTTTAGAAAAATCAATATATTCAAAAAAAAATTTTTCATTCTCTACACCTAATAGAATCGTAATAATCTTTGAGGGTTTAAAAAAGGAAGTTAGAATCAATTCAAAGGAAATAAAAGGACCAAATATTAAATCTCCAGAGCAAGCACTAGAAGGTTTCATAAGATCAAATGAAATTGGCAAAAATGAATTATTTATAAAAAAAACAGAAAAAGGAGAATTTTATTTTTATAAGACAAAACAAAAAATTCTTAAAACTGAAGATCTACTAATGGAGTATATCCCAAAGTTGATAGAAGATTACCAATGGAAAAAGTCTATGAAATGGGGAGAATATGAACTTAGCTGGGGAAGACCTTTAAAGTCTATTTTATCTGTATTTGACAGGAAATTAATTAAATTTGATTTTTATCACCTTACATCATCAAATTCTACTTTTATTGATAAAGACTTTGAAGAAAAAAAAAAAAATATTTCATAATTTTAAGACTTACGAAAAATTCTTTAAAGATCTTGGAATTATAATTGATCATAATAAAAGAAAACAAACAATAGAGCAGAATTTTACGAGAATTCTCAAAAAAAGAAAATTGACAATTAAATATAATTCAAGACTACTCAATGAAGTAGTAAACTTAGTTGAAAGTCCAAATATTTTATTATGTAAATTTGATAGGAAATTTTTAACGATTCCGAGGGAAATTTTAACTTTAACTATGGAGTCCCATCAAAGATATTTTCCAACATTTGATGAAAAAAACGAGATTACAAATGAATTTTTGATCGTTTCAAATAGAAAAGACAAAAAAGGTTTAATTAAACTCGGCAATGAGAGAGTTATCGATGCAAGACTTAACGATGCAGAATTTTTTTGGAATAAAGATAAAAAACAAAATCTTGTTAAAAAAGTATCAGAATTAAAATCAATAAATTTTTTTAAAGGACTCGGAACATACTTTGATAAAGTTCAAAGAATGAGAAAATTGGGTGGAATAATTTCAGATGAATTATTAATTAGTAAAGAAAAAGTAGAATTATCAGCATCAATTTCTAAAACAGATTTAACCTCAGAGCTTGTAGGAGAATTCCCTGAGCTGCAAGGAGTTATGGGTGGGCATTTTTCAAGATATCAAGGATTTGATAAAGATATTTCATTAGCAATTACTGAACAATATTTACCTGTTGGACCGGATTCAAAAGTACCCAAAAAACCTTTTAGTGTTGCTTTATCACTCACTGACAAAATTGACACTTTAGTTGGTTTTTTTGGAATTGATGAGAAGCCTTCTAGTTCCAAAGACCCGTTTGGTCTTAGAAGAGTTGCATTGGGCATCATAAGAACTGTCATAGAAAATAAGAAAACTTTAAAAATTAGTAATTTATTAAATTATTCATCAAATTTGTACAATGATCAGGGTTTTGTTTTTAAAAATGATGATTTGCATAAAGAACTTTCAAATTTTTTAAAAGATAGATTTAGATACTATTTAAAAGAAAATGATATACGTTTTGATATTATTGAAGCAATAATTTCTTCTTTTACGCTCGATAAAATAGCCTCATCATTTGAAAAAGCTAAAAGTCTTAACAAGGTAATAAATGAGGAGATTGGTAATGATATTATTTCTAGTTATAAAAGAGCATCAAATATTTTAGACAATGAGATGAAGGGTAAAGTTATAGAAATATCAAATACAACTGATCCTGGTATATTTAAAACTGATTTTGAGAAAAATTTATATAAAAAGGTCAAAGAGATAAATAGGTATTTTTCACATTTAGATAATGGCGAAGATTTTGAGCAAACTTTGTTTGTTTTAGCAAGTGCAAAGAAGGAAGTTTTTGATTTTTTTGATAATGTAAAAGTAAATGAGGAAAATGAGACTTTAAGAAAAAACAGATTGGAACTTATCAATATGTTATGTAAAACATTTCAAAACTTTATAAATTTTCAATTATTAAAAGCAAATAATGAATAAACTGATTCTTAATTTTAATTCAAAAGACTCAAAAAAAATAAAGGATCCACAAAATTTTTTAGGTGGCAAAGGGGCTAATTTGTCTGAGATGGGAAGAATGGGTTTACCTGTACCGCCTGGATTTACTATCTCAACAAAAGTTTGTGAAATTTTTTATAAAGATAAAAAAAAATTAAACTCAAAATTAATTATTCAAATAAAAAAGGAACTTAAATTAATTGAAAAAGATGTGTCTAAAAAATTTGGAGATCTTAAAAATCCTCTTTTGCTATCTGTAAGGTCTGGCGCAAGAGTATCAATGCCTGGAATGATGGATACAATCTTAAATCTTGGTTTAAATGACAAAACTGTGGTTGCTTTAGCAAATAAAACATCTAATGGAAGATTCGCCAAAGATAGTTATAGAAGATTCATTCAAATGTATAGCAATGTAGTTATGGGAGTGGAGAGTTATCATTTTGAAGAGTTGATAGAAAATTATAAATTAACAAAAGGTGTTTTGCTTGATACCGAACTAGACGAAAGTGATTGGGATGGTTTAATAAAAGATTTTAAAAGTACAATTAAAGAAAAAACAAATAAAGAATTTCCTCAGGATGTTCATAAACAATTATTTGGAGCAATTTCTGCTGTATTTCTATCTTGGGAAAGTAATAGAGCAAAAGTTTACAGAAAATTAAATAAAATTCCTTCAGATTGGGGCACGGCTGTAAATGTTCAATCAATGGTTTTTGGTAATATGGGAAATGACTGCGCTACAGGTGTTGTATTTACAAGAAATCCATCTGATGGATCAAATAATATTTATGGAGAATACCTTATTAATGCTCAAGGTGAAGATGTTGTCGCCGGAACTAGAACACCTCAATACATTACTAAGAAAGCTAAAGAAGAGGCAAAGACAAAAGAGGAGTCCATGCAAGAGTCAATGCCAAAGGTTTATAATGAGTTATATAAAATTTTAAAAAAATTAGAAAAACATTATAAAGATATGCAAGATGTAGAGTTCACTGTCGAGAATAATAAACTTTGGATACTTCAAACCAGGTCAGGCAAAAGGACCTCAAAGTCAGCTGTAAAAATTGCTGTAGATATGGTTAAAGAAAAATTAATTACGAAAAATGATGCAATTTCGAGGATAGATCCTAATAGTTTAGACACTTTATTACACCCTACTTTAGATGAAAAAAGTAAGATAAAAATAATTGCTAATGGACTCCCTGCATCTCCAGGAGCAGCAAGTGGAAAAGTAGTTTTTACTTCTGAGGAAGCTGAAAGATTGAATGATATGATGCAAGATACGATATTGGTAAGAATTGAAACATCACCAGAAGATATTCAGGGTATGCACGCAGCAAAAGGAATTTTAACAGCAAGAGGTGGTATGACAAGTCATGCTGCTGTAGTTGCAAGAGGAATGGGGAGACCTTGTGTTTCTGGTTCAAGTGAAATTGATATTAATTATGATCAAAAAATTTTTAAAACAGCCACCACTGAGATCAAAGAGGGAGATATTATTACTATTGATGGATCTACAGGAAGAATAATCTTAGGGAATGTGCCAACAGTAAAACCTGAAATATCAGGTGATTTTTCAAAATTGATGAGTTGGGCTGATAATGTAAGGAAATTAAATGTAAGAACTAATTCTGAAACACCACAGGATACAAAAACAGCAAGAGATTTTGGTGCTGAAGGAATAGGTCTTTGTAGAACTGAACATATGTTTTTTGATGAGGAAAGAATTTTATCAGTAAGAGAAATGATATTGTCTAAGACTCAAGAAGATAGGGCTAAAGCTTTAGAAAAACTTTTACCACATCAAAAAAAAGATTTCATGCAAATATTCAAGATTATGCATGGACTTCCGGTAACAGTACGTCTTCTTGATCCACCACTGCATGAGTTTTTGCCAAGATCAGAAAAAGAAATTTCTGAAGTTGCAAAGGTTGTTGGTACAGATTTAAATGAAGTTAAAAGTAGAATTGATGAGCTGCATGAGCAAAATCCAATGTTAGGACATAGAGGTTGTAGATTAGGCATTTCATTTCCTGAGATTTATGAAATGCAGTGTCGAGCAATTTTTGAAGCATTAACTGAGCTTAAAAAAAATAAACAAAAATTTGCATTTCCAGAAATAATGATTCCACTGGTTTCAACAGAGGCTGAAATAAAAATAATGAAAGAATTAGTTATAAGAGTCGCTGGACAAGTAGAAAAAGAAAATAAGATCAAAGTAGATTATTTAGTGGGCACTATGATTGAATTACCAAGAGCAGCCATCAAAGCAAAAGATATAGCAAAGCATGCTGAATTTTTTAGTTTTGGAACAAATGATCTGACACAAACCACTTTTGGAATTAGTCGGGATGATAGTGGAAAATTTTTAAACGATTACATAGATAACAAGATTTTTTCTATTGATCCATTTGTATCTATAGATGAAGGAGTTGAAGATCTAATTGAAATTGCAGTTTATAAAGGAAAAAAACAAAATAAAAAAATTAAACTGGGTATTTGCGGTGAACATGGAGGTGATCCAAAAAGTATTGAATTTTGCTCTAAAGCTGGTCTTAATTATGTTTCGTGTTCACCTTATAGAGTTCCAATTGCAAGATTAGCTGCAGCTCAAGCTGAGATTAATAAAAAAAATTTAAAATAATGATTAAAAAAGGGGCGTTCTGTTGCCAGGTGCCCCGGACCCCGTTTACTTAATTAACTTTGTTAATTAAGCAGCAAGTGCGTAACTTTCGTTAGCAATTATAAATTAGCCCTTCACGGAGGAACAATTCCGAACGAAAGAATAGC
>MDSZ01249466.1_pt1 | contig 14971 bp, 11 predicted proteins | sample 811201 | NCBI WGS metagenome assembly MDSZ01 (sample SAMN05326647, study PRJNA326480) | marine metagenome | isolation source: seawater | place: Indian Ocean: North | collected 2010
CAAGGTACTGCATTTGTTCGGAATTTTCGGAGCGGGCAAGTTTATCCGCCATGTATCCCACAGCCATGAAAAGACCCAAAACGATCAACCAACTAAACCCACTACTGGTCATACTCCTAGCCAATTTTTCGGCGAAGGGAGCTTTAATTAAATAATATTCTAATCCAATAAACGCAAATAATGCACCCGCTAGGTGGGTATAAGTACGTCGTATGAAGGCCGCACGATCAGCGGCAGGGCTTTGGGCAGCGGATAAAGTAAATACTTGTTCTTTCATAATTTATGTTAGTTGAATCCTCAGAGTATAGAGTATTTCTCATTTCTACAAGCAGATGTGATTGTAATAATCTAAAGAGAGTTGCTTTAGATTGCTTTGATCCGCTCGTCCTTTAGTTTGTCCAAATTTCCACAATCTCAAGTCAGCCAATTTTAAATCATGTCAGAACATCCCTTTTTAGATCGCGAGGATCATCCAACCTGGTCAAAACTTTCCCCCGATCGAATCAAGCCTGAAATTACGATTGCTTTGGAACGATCAGAGCAAAACCTATCCACTATCCGCAAACTTGAACCCGGAGAGCATACCTTCGCCAACACTATAAAAGCTCTGGAACAAGCGACTCTCGATCTCAATCATGCGTGGGGGTTGGTTTCTCACTTGGATTCTGTCTGTAATTCCAAAGAGCTCAGGAGTGCTCATAATGAAATGCTTCCCAAGGTATCTGCCTTTTGGGCCAATATTTCTTTGGACCCAAAACTTTGGATGGCTGTTCTTTCATTTTCGGAATCCGAGGAAGCCAAAACCTTGGCTCCTATTGATAAAAGATTGCTCGACGAAACATTGGCAGACTTTCGCGATGAAGGTGCAGATTTACCGACCGAAAAAAAGGTGCGTTTAGAAAAATTGTCCTCCGAACTTGCTCAGACAACTCAGAAGTTTTCTGAACAGGTATTGGATGCGACCAACGCCTGGCAACTTGTGGTCCGGAGTGAAACAAAGCTTAAAGGCCTCCCAGAGACAGCTAAGGATGCAGCACGTTTAACCGCCATCGAAAAACTTGGGCAAGAAGAAGGGAAAAATGCCTGGGTGTTTACCTTGCAAGCCCCTTCCCTCACACCGGCCCTACAGTATTTAGACGATAATGAATTGCGCAGGGAAATATGGGTTGCCAGTGACGAACTGGGCTGTAGTGATCCATACGACAATCAAAAACTCGTTTCTGAAATTCTTAGATTAAGGCAGGAAAAAGCAGAACTTCTTGGCAAGCCAGATTTTTCGGAAGTTGCACTATCGCGCAGAATGGCAAAATGCGGAAAAAATGCGGATGATTTCATATCCGATCTCCACCAAAAAACTCTTCCTTTTTTTACGAATGAAAATAAGGAACTGGAAGCGTTTAAGGCAGAAAAGACCGGCAGCGATTTTGGCCTCCTTCAGCCTTGGGAAGTTGGCTATTGGGCAGAAAAGCTCAAAAAAGAACGCTACGATTTCGATGACGAAGACCTACGTCCATATTTCCCCATTCAATCAGTGCTCGATGGAATGTTTAACTTGGTCACAAGAGTTTTTGGGCTAAAAATTCTTGAACGACCCACCGTTTTCGAAGGCAAGAGTTGTCAGCAAATTGATTCTTCTGAACAACCGGTGGAAGTATGGCACCCGGATGTCCACTTTTATGATCTTTTCGACTCATCCAGCAATAGATTACTTGGTTCATTCTATGCAGACTGGCATCCACGATCGAGCAAACGGGCGGGTGCATGGATGAACTACTTAAAGACTGCAGAGCCTGATGAAAGGGGAGAACGATCGCCACACCTTGGCCTGATCTGCGGAAATCTGACCGCCCCTACCCCAAACAAAGCAGCATTGCTTACGCATTACGAAGTGGAAACTATTTTTCATGAATTTGGGCATCTGCTGCACCATCTTTGTGGAGAAGTACCGCACCGAAGTCTTAACGGAGTAAATGTCGCCTGGGACTTCGTTGAACTTCCTTCCCAAATTATGGAAAATTGGTGCTGGGAACGGGAAAGCTTGGATTTGTTTGCCAGACATCACGAAACCAATGAACCCATTCCGGAAGATCTTTTCACCAAAATGATAAGGGCTAAAAACTTTATGGCTGGAAATGCGATGATGAGACAACTTGCTTTTTCCAAGCTCGACTTGGTTTTACACCGCTCACTTGCAAAAGATCCACCTGAAGATATCGAAGAGTCATTGCAGGAACTATTACAAGAATATTTCCCGAAGCGTAAGACCAGACCACATACAATCGCAATGCGCTTCAGTCATTTATTTGGTAATCCTATGGGTTATGCGACCGCCTACTACTCATACAAGTGGGCAGAGGTCTTGGATGCCGATGCATTTACCCGCTTCAGGAAGGAAGGTATCATGAACTCAGATACGGGCCATGCATTTCGGGATTGTATTCTCAGTAAAGGAAATTCCCGACCGGCAGACGAATTATTCCAAGATTTTATGGGTCGTCCACCAGATTCAAATGCCCTGCTCATCCGCAGTGGACTCGCCAAGGCGAACAACTAATCCGCTTTCTGCTCTATGTCAACCAAACCACAAGTTCTCGCATGGATCACCTGTGATAGTGTCTATGTTGATCCAGCCACTGGCAAACATACCTTACTCGGAATCTTTTCGAGCCTACGAGCCAAGGAATTCCCGGTCGTTCATCCACGAATGGTCTGGTTTCTTTCCTTTTCCGACCTGACGACGGGTAAGCACCAACTAAAAATGACCATTGGTTTGCCCATGGCAGAAGAGGAACCACGAACCATTATAAACCGAGAATTTGAATCTCCAGGACCACAGCACCGGATCAACCTTATCAATGACATACATCGTCTAAAATTTGAGGAACCTGGAAATTACTCCATTCTTATCGAAATTGACGATCAAGTTGTGCTGGCAAGCACTTTTCCGATCATTGCTGTAAACATGCCCTCCTAGGCAGAAAATTGCGTGAGCTTGTCCCTTGCATCGATCCATCCAAAAATATATTTCTTTACTTTATGCCTGATTTAATCGCATCTGATTCTGCCGAATCTGCACCCCTCTTGGTGGTTGGTTCGGTTGCTTTTGATAATGTCATCACACCCCAAGCGGAAAAGGAAAGAATTCTTGGTGGGGCGGCTTCTTACTGTTCCTTTGCTGCTAGTTATTATTCCCCTGTACGAATGGTAGGAGTGGTCGGAAATGATTTCGGCGAGTCGGACATGGATCGGCTACGGGCCCGGGGAATCGACCTGGAAGGAGTGCAGCGGGATGAGTCAGGACCTACTTTTTTCTGGAAAGGGAAGTACCATGAAAACTTCAACCGTCGGGACACCCTAGATATTCGCCTAAATGTTTTTGAAAATTTCCGGCCTGATCTGCCCCAGTCCTATATCGATTCCGAATTTGTTCTTCTAGGCAATATCCATCCAGCCCTTCAATCCCATGTGCTCGATCAATTATCTGGAAATTCCTTTGTCCTTGCCGATACCATCGATCTCTGGATTGAGACCGAGCGGGAGGCCTTGCTTTCTTTGATTAAAAAAGTCAGCCTTTTTGTAATTAATGATTCTGAGGCCGAGGAATTGACTGGTGAAACCAATGTTATTCTAGCAGGGAATAAACTTCGTCAAATGGGGCCAGGCAGTGTGATTGTCAAAAAAGGGGAACATGGGGCGGTCCTATTTCATGAAGATGGAATGTTCGCTCTACCAGCCTATCCCGTTACTCAACTCCACGACCCTACCGGTGCGGGTGATTCGTTTGCCGGTGCATTGATTGGTCGCTTGGCATCCCGTAATAGTTCCGACTTCTCCGCAATCAAGGAAGCCATGCTTTATGCCACCTGCACCGCCAGTTTGACGGTTGAAGCATTTGGGTGCGACCGTTTGGAATCGGCTGGAAAAGCTGTTATCGAGGAGAGGGTTGAATCCCTCAAGCAACTCATTTCCTTTACCTGAAAAGAATAAGGATTGCTGGATTTCACCTCAACCTTCACCTTTGCCTGCCCATTTGCTTGGGACCATTATCTTAAGCTTTTTTCTTGCGTGTTCCAGCGAGGATGTTGCTTCTCACAAACAAACCATTCCTACTCATTCCTCTATGCGTTCTGAATTGCCAAGCCCTGAGGAAATTGCCGGGTTGCCAAATGATGGGGGACCTGAGTTTAACCGATTAATTTTTGAAAGTAGCCCCTATTTACTCCAGCACGCCCGTAATCCAATCGATTGGCGAGCGTGGGGGGAGGAAGCTTTGCACTTGGCAAAAGTTGAGAACAAACCGATCTTTCTTTCCATCGGATATACCACCTGTCACTGGTGCCATGTAATGGAACGAGAATCCTTCGAAGACCCCGAGGTCGCACGGTTACTCAATGAAAATTATGTCTGTATTAAAGTGGACCGTGAGGAAAGGCCTGACCTCGACAATGTTTACATGTCAGTCACTCAAATGATGACTGGGCGGGGCGGATGGCCCATGACCGTGATTATGTCACCCCAGAAAATTCCTTTTTTTGCTGGGACCTACTTTCCTAAAGCCTCCATGCTCCAACTTCTCCCTCACTTTTCACAAATATGGAAGGAAGAACCTAAAAAAGTGGATAAAATTGGACATGCAATCATCGATAACCTGAAGAAAGCTCAGGCAACACAGCCCGGAGGCGATCTCAACGCCACCCATCTGGACCGATGCTTTGAATCTTTATCTGTCGCATATGATCCCGTGCACGGTGGATTCGGACAGGAGCCAAAATTTCCCACTCCCCATGCCCTGTCATTCTTGCTTCGTTATTACCAAAGAACCGGCGAAGAAAGGGCTCTCACTATGGTTACCCATACCCTCCGAAAAATTCGTTTGAGCGGTACATACGATCAGATTGGATGGGGTATCCACCGCTACTCAACCGATAGTGAATGGCTACTGCCCCACTTTGAAAAAATGCTCTACGATCAGGCACTGTTCTCCATCGCCTGTTTGGAAACATTTCAGATCACTAAAAATTCTTTTTTTCAACAGGCTTGCGAGGACACACTGGCGTATGTTGACCGCGAGTTATCCTCGCCCGCAGGGGGCTTTTACTCAGCAGAAGATGCTGACAGTGAGGGAGAAGAAGGAAAGTTTTATTTATGGAACGTCGATGAGATTGTTACAGTTTTGGGAGAGAAGGATGCAAATCTTTTCATCCAAGTATACCAGTGTGAAACTCAGGGAAATTATTTTGATGAATCCACTCGTGAAAAAACCGGATCAAATATCCCCCACCTTACTCAGACTTTTTCTGAATCTGCCCAATCGGACGGTCAGGATTCCAGGGAATTATCTGCTCGAATGGAAAAAATTCGGGCCCAACTATTTGAATACAGGGAAAAAAGGGTGCATCCCCAACTTGATGACAAGGTATTGACGGATTGGAACGGACTAATGATCTCTGCATTCGCCCGTGCGGCACAGGCATTTGATGACCAAAGGTACAGTGACCGGGCCAAACAAGCAGCAGATTTCTGCCTCACCGAACTTCGCCAAGCAGATGGCAGATTACTAAAGCGATGGAGGTTAGGAAAAGCCGGCCTTCCTGCTCACCTGGAGGACTATGCCTTCTTTGCCCAGGGACTGCTTGATCTATACGAAACAGTGCACGATCCAGAATATTTTAAACAAGCCAAAAAACTCATTGATATGACCCGGGATCTTTTTGAAGACAGGGAGAGTGGTGGCTTTTTCCTGACTGCCAGGGATGGGGAAAAACTTTTGACGCGACCCAAGGAAATTTACGATGGTGCGATTCCCTCCGGTAATTCAATCATGGCACTGAACCTTGCCCGCATTTGGAAGATGACTGGCGATGAGCAATACAAACAGTGTTTAAACCTATGCTTTTCTGCCTTTTCCGGTTTTTTAACAACTAACCCATCAGGAGCGGAAAACTTTCTTCACGCCCTTGCTTTTATACTTCACCCTCCCCATGAAATCCTCATTCATGGAGACAGGGAAAATGTGCTCACCCATTCCATACTCAAAGAGGTTAAAGAGCACTTTCTCCCCTTTAAAACACTCCTTCATTTATCAAACTCCGGGCAAAACCCCGACCTTCTCAAAATGGCTCCATATCTTTCCGCATATTCATCTGTCCAAAAGCCGACTTTTTTTCTTTGCCAGGATTATCAATGCGAACAACCAAGAACAGACCTGTCTGAGATTAAGCAGGTTTTGGAAAAATTAAAAGAAGCCGGTAAAAAAGGTCCCGCTGAATAGGCCCAATGTTAGGCTTTTTCGGCCGTAGCCAGCAGAGTCTCAAAAAAAGGTTTTTTCTTTTCCTTTGCCACAATCTCCACTTTAGCTCCACGAAATCCAGCATCACCAATCATTCGGTATAGTTCATTCTGCCCAAATCCCATCCAGTGATCCCCATATAATTCACGGGCTTTTTCAAACTGGTGCTTTTTTAAATCTATTACAATTAATTGTCCACCCGGCTTGAGGACACGAAATGCTTCAGCCAATGCAACTTCTGGTTTCTGAGCGTGGTGCAAAGATTGACTCATTAGAGCAAGGTCCACGCTTTTGGAAGAGAGGGGGACTTTTTCTAAATCTCCATATTTATATTCCAAATTGGACAATCCTTTTCTCTTGGCTAAATCGGTTCCTAACCGGACCATACTCTTGGAACTGTCCACACAAATTACTTTCTTCGCCCGTTCAGCAAGAAGTTGAGAAATCATGCCCTCTCCGGCCCCTAAGTCGACGATAGTAATGGGCGGAACCAAGCGGAAAAGAAAATGCCCGATAGCCTCCCAAGTTCTGCCAGGAACATAATTTTTGCCCAACCGTTCTGCGACCTCATCAAAATACCGCTCAGATTCCCGCCTTCTACGGTCTACAATGCGGGCAAGGGCTGACTGGTCACTTTCCCAAAACTCCTCGTCCGATTCCTCTGATAAGGCCATGCGTATAAAACCGTAGTTCGAGCATACCTCATCCCGCAAAGCGTAATAGGTACGCTTTCCGTCCTTTCGATCGGAAACCAGGTTATTTCTCCTCAACAAACCAAGATGTGAGGAAATCCGGGACTGGCCCATTTCCAAGATTTCCTGCAATTCCGCCACGGATAATTCCTCCTGCCCAAGCAGGCGCAACATGCGCAGCCGAGTGGAATCAGAGAGTACCTGCAGAACCTCGGTAATTTTCATTATCTGAGGTTGTAAAGTCCCTCGGATATTACCGCAATGGCAATCCCATTATACGAGATGAAAAAGAAGGTAAAGCAAAGCAACAGCTTAGAGGAAATAACTATACCAACCTGCCTGCCAGATTAGCAACGAGCTTATTGCTTATCCACCCAGCGACTTAGTCCCTCAATAACAAGAGATTGCTGATTTCCTTCTATATCAATTTGTACTTCCTCGCCCGATTTCTTGCCAAGCATACTTTGGCCCAATGGGGTAAGGTAAGATAGGATATTATTTTCAGGATCGCTATCCCAAGCACCTAATATGGTGTATTTAAATGTCTCACCTGATCCGAGATCTTTGAGATCTACGATCGATCCAATCCCAGCAGTGTCTTGCGGTGCATCAGTAAAATCAGTGGCTTGGGCACGCATCAAGTCAGCCTGCAGTTCGGCTTGCCGGGCGAGCAAGACTTTTTGGTCATCCTTGGCCATGTGATACTCAGCATTTTCCTTGAGATCTCCAAGTTCGCGGGCCGCTTCAATCGCTTGCGAATTCGCCGGAATTTTTTCCTTTGTAATCTCATCGAGGTCGGCAAGTTTCCGATCATAACTCTCTTTGGATACGATCAGGGTTTCATCTATTGCACCACCAGATGAAGGAGTGGAATCAGAACTTTCTTCTCTATCCAACATTGATTGGATTTTTGGGAATTTCTTAATAAACCTGGCAAGCAACGAACGTTTTGTGAGGTCTTCGAATCCTGGGTTAAGCATAAGTGCCTGAGCCAGATCCTTTGCATTTTCCTCAGTGCCCTTACCCAGAATGTCGGCAACTAATTCCCGGTCGTCTGATAAGACTTCTGCCAAGGGTATCCTACGGCTGGTTGCATTTTTAAGGGACTCATAATCAATGGCAGAAAAAACTGCAGTAAGTAATCGAGGATTAATCATTTCTCCGATTAAGTCCTGAAATTTTGCAAGCCTGCGAAATTTTAACATCCACAGCAAAACAGGTGCTTTGAGGTTTTGTTCGTCCAACCATGAATTGAGCGAAGAAATTAAGAGTTTTGACTCTTCCCGATCGATTAAGAAATGGGCACATTCACCCGAAAATTTAACCGCTGTATGCTGTAACAAATTCAGTACAATATTTTTCCAGTCATCCGGGTAGGTTCGGGCAACAAGATCGAGAAATCTTGAATGGAATTTTGCCGGCATCAAATCTGCGAGAGCGGGCAAATCATCTTCACACTCCTTGAGGATGGATGCTGATGTGGGTTCCAACTTTTCAACATCTTCTTCCACATCACGGGCGAGGTTGTTGCGCACCCAGATACCGTACAAACGATCGGCCTGACTGAGGTTTTTTGCCTCCATTATGGCAATGGTGAGGTCATGGAGAACTTGGGGGAGATCGGCTTGTAGATCTTCTTTTTCTGAAGCTAAATCAAACAGTCTTTCTGCTAATACAATTTTTTCATAAGATCGTTTTTCCTCAAAGAAGTCCTGCAAAATTTCCTGTTCAGGCTTAACCGGTTCATCCCTAAGTACATAGGGTTCATTCTTCTTATTTGGAACTGCAATACGCGGATCCTTGATGAGTACCTTCTTGGTTGCTGTCCACCAACGTTTTGCCTTTGCAGCACCGAACATGTAACCAAGAATTCTTTCAATATCACGGGTGTTCATGCACCCATCATTCCCCTGCTCCAAAATCTTGATGATTAACTCAGCGGGCTCTTTTTTGGCAATTTTTTCAATTTCCTCGGTATTTTTGCGATGTTGAGCGAGAATATGATTTTCGGAAAGAAGATCCAATTTATCGATACAAAATACCGGATCCATTGCATGACTGGTGCGCTCATCGTCCTCAAAATCGATAAGAATCATACCACGATCGTCATCAAATCCTGAGATAATCCCGAATCCCCAACTACGATGAATGCAGTATGTTCCTGGATTCATAGATTCTAGGATTGGGCGTGAGGACTCGAGGGATGGATCTTTCTCGACCAAGCGATCGATAACTTCAGTATTCATTAAGGCTAGTTTGTAAGTTCAGTTTTCTAAGTTCAGTCCCGTCAATCATTATCAATCATGCAAAAAATGGCGAGTGAAAAGAAGTCTAGTGAGCAGATCGCAAACTTCTGCTTCCGGCAGATTGCGTAACCGAAAATAAAACAACCGCAGGAAAAACTAACCAAATTGCACCAACTAAGTATGCAATTGATGAACCGTAGGTAAAATAAATAATCCCCGCAGAAAGGGGTCCAATGGATCGGGCAATCGAACCACAGGAACGGAAGATTCCCAAATTTATTCCCTGCTCAGAGTCTTTCGAACTCAGTGATGTTAGGGCTGTCAAGGTAGGACTGATCAGGGCAACCCCTGATGACATCAATACAAGTCCTGGATAAAACCAAAAATAAGATTGAGCATAAGAAATTACCAAAAATGCAACAACTCCGATTACAATTCCCAAATGTGCCATATTTCTCTCTCCCATCCGGCCAACAAAGCGCCTGACCACAAAGCCTTGAACCAAAATCAGGGTACCCCCGATCAGTAAAAACATCTCCCCCAAATCTTTGGGTGAAAATGAGAATCTTTCCACAGCAAGAAATGTCAGAGTGAATTCCATACCAGAAAAGGAAACCATGTAGAGTAGGTAAGTCATGCAAGTCCGACGGGCATCTGGACTAGTCACCTCTCCTATCTTGCAAACCGCAGGCAGAAAAGATGTCGATTGACTTCTCTTTTCGTTGGCAAGGGTTTCAGTAAATCCAACTGACAACCATAGCAGGTTGATTAATGCCAGTCCAAAACTGATAGTGGCCGCTGCAGAAAATTTATGCATCCCAAAAAAAACAAGTTCTGAATTCGACCAGTCCCACTGAGAAGCAATCCCACCCAACGCTGGACCCAGAACAAATCCAAGTCCAAAAGCTATACCCACAAAAGCCATGCCTTTTGACCTTTTCTCCCGGGTGGTTACATCGGCAATTGCCGCCGTTGCCACCGAGATATTACCTCCTGCCATACCACCGATGACACGGGAAAGTAAAAGTAACCAGAAATCCCCCGCCATGATCCATAGAAAATAACCGATTGCAGTCCCGGTAAGGGTGATCAGTAAAATTGGTTTCCGTCCATACCGATCAGAAAGACCACCCCAAATTGGTGCAAAGAAAAATTGAAGGGCGGCATAAAGAGAGCCGAGCACTCCGCCAAATATGACGGTTTCCAGTCGGAAACTGGGATTACCCAACAAGGAATCATAACCAAATTCTCTAACCCAAATGACAAATTTCGACAGTATTCCCCCCTCCATGCTTTCCTCCAAAAAGAGATAATGATCCAGCATATCCGGAAACAGGGGAAAGATAATCGAGAACCCGACCATATCCAAAAAAATGGTCAGAAACACGATCCCAAAAACAGACCGCTTTGAATTATTCACCGGTTACCCCCGATCTCTCCTTAAGGGCCAATCGAACATTCTCAGGAACCAAACCGGTTTCTTGTTCCCCATATCGGTGCACCTGTTTGATCAGTTGTGAACTGGTAAAGAAATACTTCTGACTGGGCATAAGAAAAATTGTTTCCAAACTGGCATCGAGGTGCCTGTTCATCTGAGCCATCTGAAACTCATACTCAAAATCAGATATCACCCGCAAACCTCTCACAAGAACCGATGCTCCCTTGCTGCGGGCATATTCAACTAATAAACCATCAAATAATTCCACTGAAACATTGGAAAAAGAATCTAAATTTTCCTGCACCATGGTAACCCTTTCCTCGGGGGAAAACATGGTACTTTTGGCCGAATTCCCTGAGGCAACCGCCACAATTACCCGATCAAACAGACGAGATGCACGAAGCAAGACATCCAAATGTCCATGGGTTACGGGATCAAAAGTGCCAGGGTACAATGCAATAGCCATTATTTCTTTTCTATCGATTATCCCTCCACAAGTCCATAACCAAGGAAACTTTTGCTTGTGATTGCAAACATTCCAGTAAGGCTCTAGAGAGCACAGTCTGTAATGAATTTACCAAATCTTCTCACCTTATCCAGAATCCCGCTGATGGTCATCGTGGTTGCTTTGCTCCACCCATGGGATGGAGAACCAATCCCATGGGCTTCAACGGTAGCCTTGGTCATGTTTTTATTCGGTGCATTGACTGACTGGCTGGACGGCTGGTTGGCCAGGCGGTTAGGCCAAGTTTCTGATTTTGGAAAATTTATGGACGCATTGGTAGACAAAATTTTCACCATGGGTACTTTTGTCAGTCTGCTCGCCTTGGGCATAGTTGGCATCTGGGCTTTATTTCCCATTTTATTAATTCTATCACGGGAATTCCTTATCACGGGACTCAGATTAGTGGCCGCAGCTCAGGGAATGACCTTAGCCGCAGAAAAGGTAGGGAAAGTAAAAACGGTAATGCAAATTGCATCGATCAGTTTATATCTTTTAAATGTTGCTATTATGCATGATCTTTCCCGGATAAAAATATCCGAAGGCTTAGTCAACTGGACTGAAATTATCGGACAGGCTGCTCAGCTAACTCTCATTCTTGCCTGCCTGTTGACAGTTTATTCTGGTCTTAATTATTTAGTTAAATACTGGAGTGTTTTTACCACGAGTAACTCCCAGGATTAATAGATGAACAACCTAGTTCTTTTTCTTGCCACTCTCGGCCCGATTGGCACAAAACTGCCTGCCCCAGGAACAATGGGTTCTTTATTTGGCACTCTGCTTTTTGCTTTCTTCACTGTGGGTCTAGGTTGGTCCGTCCATATGATTGCGGTTGGTTTTATCCCTCTTTTTCTTCTTGGTATTCCCTTGTGTACCAAAGCAGAAATTTTGCTCGAGCAAAACGACCCCGGAGAAGTTATATGGGACGAGTTTGCGGTCATACCATTTATTTTTCTCCCCCTTTCTCCCCTTTTTGAAAATGCCGGCTACGAGGAGACCTACATTTGGCTATTGGTTGGATTTGTTCTTTTCCGTTTTTTTGATGTGCTCAAGCCATGGATTATTCGGTCTGCCCAAAAGTTTCCCCGCGGACTGGGAATCATGCTAGACGATCTCCTTGCCGCACTTGCTTCCTCCTTAGTCTTATGGGCAGCCAAAACTTTTTCTTTGTCTTTTCTCCCTTGAACGATCTAAATCGGTTATGTGAGCGATAATTCTTCAGGCGATGTGCATTCTTTTACTCTCGAAGTGAGTAATAAAATGGGTGTGCATGCCAGACCCGCAGCCATGATTGTGCGGGTTGCCTCAGAATTTTCTGGTGAAGTTTGGGTGACTAAAAAAGATGGTGACCGGGTAAATGCCAAAAGCATTATGGGAATTATGATGCTGGCTGCTGCCCGTGGGTCTGAGCTTACTTTTGAATGTTCTCATTCTGAGGCTTCGGAACTGGAAAAACAAATGTCTGATCTTTTTGCGTCCAAATTTCAGGACGAGTAAGCTTCCTTACTTTACAGAAGCCCGGTTTTTATCTTGGTACCGATGCCTCGGATATCCGATCCTCGTAAAAGTTTTTGATCAACTCCTTTACTTCAGAAGGACGTTGCTTGGATTCTGCATCCAGGGTAATTTTTTCTACATCATCCTGAGAAAACCGACGGGCAAAAAATTTCATTTCAGAAACCATTGCGGCAGATGCACTAAATGAATCAAAACCCAAACCGATCAAGAGGGGAAGAAAATGGGGGTCCCCCGCAATTTCTCCGCACACTGTAACCGGAATTCCCTTGGCACTAGCAACCTTGGCCACTTGCTTAAGGGAGCGCAGGACCGCAGGGTGATGAGGCTCATAAAGAAATGCAATTTCGTTATTAACCCGGTCAACAGCCAGTAAGTATTGAACTAAATCATTTGTTCCAACACTAAAAAAATCAGACTCCTCAGCGAGCAAATCACAAATTGCGACCGCGGCGGGTGTCTCTATCATACACCCTATCTTGATTGCCGGATCATATGTTTCTCCACGACGCGATAATTCTTCCTTTGCCTCCGCAATCAGTTCTTTTGCACGAACTACCTCTCCAATACCAGAGATCATAGGCAATAAAATGCGCACATTTCCATGTGCACTTGCTCGCAGGATTGCCCGTAATTGATCTAAAAAAACATTAGGATTACTCAGGCAATAACGAATTGCACGAAATCCCATAAATGGATTGGCCTCTTTCTGTTGGTTCCAACCGTTTAAAATCTTATCTCCTCCCAGATCCAAGGTACGGATGGTCAATGTTTGATCACCCGAGGACTTTACCATCTTTAAATATTCTTGGTACTGGTAGTCCTCGGAAGGAAGGGAATTAGTTCGTAAAAAGAGCGATTCCGTGCGGTACAGACCAACCCCCAGGCATCCTAACTTCAAGGCCTTACTGACTTCTTCGGGCGTGTCAGCATTGGCCCAGATGTCTAACTTCTTCCCGTCCAAAGTTTGGGCAGGCAAGCTGGATTCCTCACCCACGAGATTGAGAAGTTTACGCCTTTGAACATCGACTTTACCATAGCGAAACAAAGTGGTCTCACTCGGATTAATGATCGTAACTCCCTCAAATCCATCGATCAATAATTCGTCTCCATCGCATAATTTGTCGGTCAGGCTACGCAATCCCACCACTGCAGGTACCCCGCTTGCGCGTGCCATAATTACTGCATGACTTGTTTGGCCCCCCAAATCGGTCGCAATCCCGAGGATTTTCGAACGATCCAATGCCGCGGTATCCGAGGGAGTAAGATCTTCTGAAACCAAAACCTTGGGCTCATCCAGAAATGCTGTGCCTGATGCAGTGGTGCCTGAAAGACAACGTTGCAACCTACGGGAAATGTCCCGTAGATCGACTGCCCGTTCCCGTAGGTATTTATCCTCCAACTGATCGAAAAAAGCGAGGTATTTCTCAGTCACCCGATGTACACATTTTTCCACATTTTGCCCGGATTCTTTGATCTCTTTTTTTACATCTTCTATTAAAGCTCTATCTTCCAATACCAGCATATGAGCATCGAATATCCCTGCTTCTTTCTCACCCAGATTTTTAGCTACATCCTCACGAATTTCGCGAATTTCAGACTTGGTCATTTCCAGAGCTTCAAGAAACCTCTTAATCTCTTCCTCTTGGTCTGATTCGCTTACTTCGTAGGTTGCAACTTGTACTTCGTCATGGAGAAAGCGAAATACGCAACCATGTGCAATTCCCGGAGATGCGGGAATCCCAAAAAGCATAAGTTCTGATTTTTCAGTTTTTTCCTGAATCATGAGTGAATTTTTTTAACCAACAGTTGATAATGCCCTAATTTCGCTTTCAGGGAAAACAAAATCTTCGTAACTCAATTAGATAAATTAATGAATGATTTCTGTAAACTTGAGCCAAGAATCGTCTCCCCATGCTTGATAGATGAGACTTTCCAAAGCAGCGACTCGTTCAAATTCATCTGGAATCAATACAAAACAACAACTCCCACTTCCAGACATCCGGGGAGCCAATCCGAAAGTTTTTTTAATCTTTTCAAAGATGGCAGAGAAGTACCTGTGCTTGTAAAATACCGCACTTTCCAAATCATTATGTAAAAATTCTGTTATGGATATTTTTTGCTTTTCCCACATCCCTAAGCGGGTATGCACCCATTCAACGGAAGAGAATTCATTGGTTTGTGACAACCTCTGAAACACATCCGGAGTCGAAAACCCAATATTTGGGCGAAACAACAAGACTTTTTGGCCAATTAAATTATGAGCGGCACTATGATTGATAGTGCGAA
>MDSZ01090307.1_pt1 | contig 14970 bp, 12 predicted proteins | sample 811201 | NCBI WGS metagenome assembly MDSZ01 (sample SAMN05326647, study PRJNA326480) | marine metagenome | isolation source: seawater | place: Indian Ocean: North | collected 2010
AAAAGTTGCATTTTGTGGCTATCATGGTTGGCATGATTGGTATTTAGCATCCAATATCGGAAAAAAAAATTCTTTATTTAAATACAAAGGAGTACCTAAATCTTTAAAAAATACTGCGTTCTCGTTTAAATACAATTCTTTTAAAGAAGCTAAGAATTTAATAATCAAAAAGAAAATAAAAATTATTTTCATGGAGGTTGTTAGAAATGATATGCCAAAAAATAATTTTTTAAAAAAAATAAGAAAACTAGCTGACGATACAGGTAGCGTCCTTATTTTCGATGAATGCACAAGTGGATTTAGAGTATGTTTGGGGGGTGTATATAAAAAATTTAAAGTAGTTCCTGATTTATTAATATATGGAAAATCTATTGGAAATGGTTATCCAATAAATGTAGTTGTAGGCAAAGATAAAGTGATGAAAAGTGAAAAAAGTACATTTATAAGTAGTACTTTTTGGTCTGACAGAATAGGACCAGTTGCTGCACTGGCAACTTTAAAAGTTATGAAAAAAAAAAATTTTTTTAAATCTCTTGTAAGAAATGGAAAATATATAAAAAAAAAATGGAAAGAAATAGCTAAAAAAAATAACTTAAAAATAAAAGTTTATGGACTAGATACTTTACCGAGGTACGAAATTGTAAGTAAGAATTGGAAATCTTATAGACATTTTATCACCGAGGAGTTTTTAAAAGAAGACATTTTGGCAACAAGTTTAATTTATTTGAGTAAAATGCACACAATAAATCAAATCAATCACTATTTAAAAATTACTAATAAAATTTTTGAAAAAATTTCAAAATTTGAAAATAACAATTTAAAATTTAATTTAGATCATAATAAAACCATACCTGAAATTAAACGTTTAAATTAAAAATTTATTGTCATACCTGTTTTTTTAAACTTGCCGGTATCTAAATCTCTATCTAACCTTGCGAATTTATCATTCAATTTAAGTGGGTATTTCTTAATTATATTAAAAGATTTTTTAAAAATAGTTTCTTTTTTAGTATTTTTGGCACTTATTAAATACCTTAAAGATATTCTTGGATCTTTACTAAAGTTATAATAACTTCCATGAAGCGCTAAACCATGGAAAGCAAGAAGATTACCTAAAGAGCCAACACATGTAAATTCTTCACATTTAATATGATTTCCCTTTAAATCACTATAATAATAATTTTTTCCATCATTACTTTTCCTAATGTAGTGCGGATAAAAGCTTGCACCAAATAAATGACTTTTTTTTAAAATTTTTAAGGCAGAGTCTTTTTTAGTCACGCTATCTAGATAAATATAAAATGTTGCAAATTTTTTACCTCTGGTCATATCCTGGTGGAAGTCAGCATTATAAAAATATTGAACATCTTGAAATTTATTTTTAATAAATGGGTTTAAATTTGGTCTTCCAAAATCATCAATATATTTTGAAACCCAATTTGGCATAAATTTTTTCGGAACAGATCTGATAATTGTTTTTTTAAAAATTTTATAATCTTTACCCATAATTGATTCTACAGCTTTAACAAATTCTTCAGATTTTTCGATAAAATCTAAATTAAAATTTAAAGATGTTAGAGCATTAAAGCTTCCTCCTGGAGAGTATTTTTTGAAACGACCTTTTTTTTTAAATTCTGATAAGGAAGATAAAAATATTTTTTTATTGCATGGTCTATGGAAATTAATTTTTTTTCTAAGATGTTTACATTTTTCTTTGTTTAAAATTGAACCAAAGTTTATAAATCCATCATTAATAAAGTTTTTCAGTTTAATCTTTTTTTTCATAAAAAAAGGTTATAAACTATAAAAAGTCATATTAAAATAAATAACATTAAATATAAACTTAAATGAAACATATAAAAATTTTTGATACGACCCTTAGAGATGGCCAGCAAGGAATTGGCTCAAACATGACACCAAGAGAAAAAATTAAAATTGCAAAGCATCTAGAAGAAATGGGTGTAGATATTATTGAAGCTGGATTTCCAATTTCATCTGAGAAGGAGTATAAGTCTGTAAAAAATATTTCAAAGGTAATTAAAAAATCAAAAGTTTGTGCTCTTGCAAGACACAACAAAATGGATGTTGATTTAGCAATTAGTGCAATTGGAAAAAAAAATAGGTTACATGTTTTTATTCCAACAAGTGATATTCATATTAAATACAAACTAAATTTAACCCAAAATCAAATTATTAATAAAATTGAAGAAACTTTAAAATATGCTAAATCAAGAATTGATGACATTGAGTGGTCAAGCGAAGACGCAACTAGAACAGATATAAATTTCTTATCTAAGTGCATTAGCACAGCGATTAAGAATGGTGCAACTACAATTAATATAGCTGATACAGTTGGATATACCACCCCTACAGAATTTAATAATTTTATCAAAGGTATATACAGAAGAGTAAAGAATTTAAAAAAAGTTAATTTCTCTGTTCATTGTCACAATGATTTAGGATTAGCAGTCGCAAATTCCCTACAAGCAATTCAAATTGGAGCTAACCAAGTTGAATGTACAATAAACGGTATTGGGGAAAGAGCTGGAAACGCAAGTTTAGAAGAAATTGTTATGTCCTTGAAAACTAGAAAAGATTTATTTAAAGCTTCAACAAAAATAAAAACGAAAAGATTAAAAAAAGTTTCAACACTTGTATCAAAAACTATAAATTATAATATTTCTCCAAATAAACCAATAATTGGAGCAAATGCATTTGCACATGAATCGGGAATACATCAAGATGGTTTTGTAAAAAATAGAAAAACATATGAAATAATGAATCCGGAGGATGTTGGTGTACCTAACTCAAAACTTTATTTAAGCTCTCAATCAGGACTTGCTGGGATTCGTTATAAACTGAAACAGTATAATTTAGATATAAAAAAAATAAATTTAGTTGATTTTGTAAGCTATTTTAAATCAAAAGTTAAAAATTTTAAAAGAATAGATAAAGGAATGTTAATTAATTTATATAATGAGTATAAAGAAAAAATTAATTAATATCTGCATATCATGCGTTGGTGGAATTTTAATCTATGATTTTATAAAATCGTTAAGAAATCAAAAAGATTTTATTGCTTCAATAACAGGAATTGATAAAGACAAAAATGCCTCAGGGAAAGTTTTATGTGATAATTTTTATCAAATAAATCAACCAGACTTTGAAAAAAAATATTTAAACAATTTAGTAAAAATTATAACTAGAGACAAAATTGATATATTTTTCCCATTATCAGATAAAGAGTGTGAAGTAATTTTAAATAACCAAAGTTTTCTTAAAAAAAAAACACCCAAAACTTATTATTGGGTAGGTAAATCAAATCCACACAATATTCTTACTAATAAAGAAAAATTTTTATCATTTTGCAAACTCTATAAATTTTATACTGAAAAATATTTTATAGTTAATACATTTAAGGAATTTATAAAAATTGCAAAAAGCCAAAAAAATAAAAAACTGATACTAAAATCATTGAGTGAGAGTGGATCCAAAGGTGTTTTTTTAATTAACAAAAAGTTAAAACAAAATATAAATATATTAAAAGGAAGAGATTGTTATGAGACTAATATTAATTTTCATAAAAAAACATTTAAACAAAAAAAAAATTTTGTATTAATGCCTTATTTTGATGGTGATTTCTTTGATGTAGATTGCATTTCTAAAAATGGAAATTTGTTAGACTTTTCAGTAAGAAAAAGAAATAACAAAAATCAATTTTTATTTTATTCAACTGGACATAAAACGATAAAAAATGATTTAATAAAAAAAACTGTTAAGAAATTTATAAAAATTGCAAAAATAGATGGACCATGTGATTTTGATGTAATATTAAGAAAAGATAAAGTAATATTAATGGAAGCAAGTGCAAGATTGAGTGGTTCTGTGGGCATTTGCTCAAAAGCAGGTATTAATTTCCCTGCCCAGGCAGTAAGAATATTGATGAATATGCCTTATAAAAAGATGACATTGAAGAAAAATTTAACATTTAGAACTTTTTTAACGAGTGATTTGATATCTAAAAAAAATTCTAAGATTTTTATGGAGTATTATATTCCATATTTTGAAAAACAACTTAAGTATTAATTTTAATGAAGAAAAAAATTTTAGTCTTTTCAGCTCATCCAGATGATGAAACATTGGGTTGTGGCGGTTATTTAAAAAAATTGTCCAAAAAAAATGATACATCTGTATGTATTTTTACAACAGGTATAACTTCAAGAAAAAAACATAAAAATAATGAAATCAAAGAACTTAAAAAAAATGCTTTAAAAGCTTTTAGAATATTAGGTTTTAAAAAAAATTTTTTTTTAGATTTAGATGATAATAAATTAGATAATTATCCATTGTTAAAGATTGTAAAAACAATTGAAGGTATTATTTCTAAAGAAAAACCAAACATAATTTTTACTCATTTTCCTGATGATTTAAATATAGATCACAAAATTGTTACAGAGGCGGTACTAACTGCAGCAAGACCTTTAAAAAAAAATAAATATTTACACAAAATATTTTTTTATGAAACTCTATCAAGTACAGAATGGTCTATTAATGAAAAATTTTTACCAAATACATACATAGATATTAAAGATACAATTAAATTCAAGTTAAAGGCTATTAAATGTTATAAATCAGAATTAAGGGCCTTCCCCCATCCAAGATCTCTAAAGGGAATTGAAATTTTGGCACAAAAAAGAGGATCTGAGGTGAGTTTAAAATTTGCTGAAGCATTTATGTTATTTAGAGATGTTTCAAAAATATAGTCAAAATATCAAAATTGGAAAAAGGATATTAAGTGATAACTCAAAAGTTTATGTTATAGCTGAAATTGGGATAAATCACGAAGGTTCAATTTCGAGATGTAAAAAACTTATCAAATTAGCAAAACAAAGTAATGCTGATGCTGTAAAAATACAACTTTCAAATCCAGAATTAAATTATTCAAAAAAAATCAAGAGTTTTAAATTATATAAAAAATCTTTATTAACTCCTGATCAGATTTCTAAAATATATAAATTTGCAAAGAAGTTAAATTTAGAAATTTTTGCAACAATAGATCAAAGTTATTTAGATTTAGTAAAAAAATTAAAACAAAGAATTTTTAAAATTTCATCTAGCCTCAATAGAGATATTTTTTTTATTGAAAAGATAAGCAAACTAAATTTTCCTATTTTAATTTCTACTGGTATGAGTTCTTTAAAAGAAATTAAGCAGATATCAGATTATTTAAAAAAAAAAACGAAAAATAATAAAATTATATTTATGCATGCTGTATCTTTATACCCACCAAATTTGAGGAGTATTAATTTGGGTAGGATTCATGAAATTAAAAAAAAAATTAAATGTTTAGTTGGATACTCTGATCATTACCCTGGTCCATATGCATCCATAATGTCCATAATGTATGGAGCAAAAATAATAGAAAAACATTTTACAGACGATGTAAATCGAAAGGGATATGATCATAATATTTCATCAACAGCAAAGGAGTTAAAATATATAATTAAACAAATCAGAATTTTTGAAAAATTTTTAATTTTAAAAAATGATTCAAAAATTTTTGAAAATCAAAGAATTATATCACAAAAAAGAGATTACACTTTAAATAAATATATAAAAAAAAATGAGAGAATTACAAAAGAAGATATAAATACTATAAGAACAGGGAAAGATAAAAAAAATTTAAGCATTTCCGAGTTATTAAATATCATGAATAAAAGATCCAAAAAAAATCTCAAAAAATCTAGTATATTAAAAATAAGTGATTTTAAATAATAAAAATTTATATTTTGTAGATTATGACAATAGCTCTGGAAATGGACATTTGGAAAGATGTTTAAAGTTTTCACAAATTTTTGACAAATCATTTAAAAATATTTTTTTAACAAAAAAAAAAATTAAGCTTACTAATAAAAATTGTTTCAATATTAATAAATTAGATTCAAAAACTTTTTTTAAATATTTAATTATTGATAGTTACAAAATAAACAAAGAACTTTTTAAAGAATTAAAAAAAAGATCTCAATATACAATCAGCATAAATGATAATTATAGTAAAGCATTAAAAACAGATTTTTTTATTAATTACTCTGATGAAGAAAAAAATAAAAAATTTTATATAATTAATAAAAAATCATTAAAGTTTAAATTATTAGGAAAAAAATATAACTTTATTTATCCGAATTTGAAATTTAAAGGGAAAGAAAAAAAAATTTCTAATATTTTTATTTATCTAGGTACTTTAGCACAAAAAAAAATAATAATTAAAATTATAAAAAATTTAACAAATTTGAAAAAAAAATTTAATATTTTAATAATTTCGTCATCTAAAATAAAAAGCAATAAAAATCTTAAAATTAGGACTAAAAAAAGTGTTAACAAAATAGAATTTTTAAATGAAATATCTAATTCTGATATAGTAATATGTTCAACAGGAGTAACGGTATTTGAGGCTGTGTCTGCAAAAAAAATTGTTTTTGGAGTTCCAATTTCAAAAAATCAATTAAATAATTTTAATGAACTTAAAAAATTAAAATTAATAGATTCTTTAAAAAATTTCTCAAAATTAATAAATAAAAAAGATTTTTTTAAAAAAAAAAATGAATTTTTAAAACGGAATCATTATCTAAGAACTTATAATCATTTATTTAATATTAAACAAAAAATATTTCCTTTAAAAAATAAATTTAAAGAAACTTTTTTAATAGAGGAATTTAATAATAAAAATAAAAATATTATTCATTTATTTAATCTACAAACTATCGAAAATAGAAAATATTTTTTTAATAATAAAAGATTTACTGTTGAGGCTCATAAAGAGTATCTTAATAGGTTCTTAGCAGATCCTTTTAATTTAATTTTTTTTATTAAATTTAAAAAAGAGAACATTGGTTATATTAAGTTAAATAAAATTAATAATTATTATGATTGCTCAATAATTATTGATAAAAAATTTAGAAATAGAGGTTTTTCAGCAGCAGCATTAAAATACTTTAAAGATAATGAAAATTTTTTTTCTTATAAATTAAAGGCAAAAATAATATCTAAAAATCAAAATTCTATAAAATCTTTTGAAAATGCTGGATTCAAGAAAAATAAAGATTTATTTATCATAAATGGAAAATAAAACCTTTGTTATTGTCGAGGATGTTAAAAGTTTTTTATTATTTGAAAAAGAAAATAATAACATTAAATCAAGATATTATTTTTATACAACTAGTTATTATGTTTATAAATTTTTAAAAAAAAAAAAATTGAAAACAGAGCTTGCTGATAAATTTATTAAATCAAGGGATTTTGATGAAATTGGCAAATTTTCTTTTCAGTTTTCTAAAGAATTAGAGAATATTACTAACGAATTTTGTGAATGGAGAAAATTTTATAATATTGGAACTGCAATCTCTCAATCTATTTTTTCATTTTTTAATACTTACTGTTTGAAATATCAAATATTAAAAAAAATTATTGAACAAACCAATAAATTTAACTCAAAACTAATTATTCTGGGTTTTTCAAAAAAAAATAATTTTGATTTTAAACCTGATAGAACAGAAAATATTTTTTTGTTACTTGCAAAAAAAATTAAATCTGACGTTTTAGATTATATAGACTACAGCGATAATGTTGAAAATAAAGTAAAAATTAATCAATATTCCGGAGAATTAAAAAAAAATTATTTAAATAAATATCTTACAATTTTACAAAATAATTTTGACTCAATATTTTTTAAAATTACAAAAAAATTCTTTAATGTATTATATGCTAATCCTTTTTCTAAAAACACTACATACATATATGGTGAAAATTCCTCTTTTCTATATAATTTTAAAAAAATAATTTTTTGTTCTAATAAAATAATTTTTTTAAGAAAAATTCCTAAAATTAAAATAAATAACTTTGATTTATTTAAAGATGAAAAAAAAAAAATTTTAATTCAAAATTATGAAAATATTACTAAAAATTACAAAGATATTTATTTGAGCGATGATGTAATTTTTGAAATTTTTTTTCAAAAATATACCAATGTTCTTAAAAGCCTTGCTTATAATTTAAATTATCTTGAAGAATTATTTAATAAATATTTACATAATAAAGGTAAAAAAAATTTTTTATTCTTTAACGGCTTTTATTCAATTGAAGAAAAACTATTTGAAGATTTCTGCTTGAATAATAAAATCATCACAGTGGGTTTTGAGCATGGAGCCACAACATCTATAAGTAATTTTAGAAAAACTTATGATTATTTTCATGGATCAAAAAAATCCTTAATTGGAATATATTACACACAAAGAGCAAAAGAATTTATGGATATTGTTCAACCCGAGCAAATAAAATTCATAAGTGGATTACCAAAAAGTTACAACAAAAAAATATTTTTAAATAATAGAATAATTAATTATTTTTTGAAGAAAATATTAAAACTTCCAACTGATAAAAATTTAATATTATTAATAGCAGATATAGATGTAAATAATTTTATTTTGTCCCCTCAAAGAGATACAAACTACAAGTTTACAAGAAAAACAAAAATTTTAGTTAAATATTTAAAAAATAAATACAAAAATGACCATGTGGTATTAAAACTTTATCCGGGTAAAAGATTTATAGACCCTTACTTCTTTAAAGATGATATGGATAAAAATATTTCTAGATTACAGAATATCGATCTAAGATTTATTGCGAGTTTATTTGATAAAATATTTACCACAAGTACAGATAGTGGATTAGGATGGGCTTTAAGTTCAGATAAAGAATTATATTTTAAGTCATTTTATTGGGCAAAGTCAGATTTTATATATAAAGATAAATTTAATTTTAATAAAAGATCTTTTATAAAAATAAAAAAAGAAAATTTTACAACTAAGGAAAATAAAGAATTAATTAAAAAAATTTATGAAAAAATATAATTCAAAGCATAGATGGAATACAAAAAGTTTTATTCAACGAACCAAAAAATTAAATAGAGAAGATTTAGAAAAATTATATCCGTCAGAGTCTTGGGCATTATTTAGAATTATTACTAAAGTAAAAAATGTAATTGATTTAGGATGCGGCAATGGAGCCATGTCCTCAATTGTAAATAAAATTAATAATAAATGTAATTACACTGGATTAGATCATCAATCTTTTTTAATTAAACAAGCTAAAATAAAATATAAACATTCAAAATTTTTAGATAAAGATCTAGAATTTTTTATTTCAGAAAATAAAAAAAAATATGATTTGGTTATGATGTGGTCAGTCATAAAATCTATTAAAAATTGGAGAGACTTAATTTTAAAATCATTAACTTTTGCCGATAGATATTTAATTTTTGATATCAGGGTTGTAAGAGGAAATGTAGAGAAATTTGATGAGAAATTCTTGCATGCTAAATATGGAAATAGAAAAGGTGCACAGTTAGTATTAGGATATCAAAGTTTAAAAAATTTTCTCTTAAAACAAAAAAAACAAATTAAAAAAATTGAAATTGCCGGTTATAAAAGTGATTGGGGAAAAAATGTTTTTTATAAATTAAGAAAAAAAGAGACTTACTTAATTACAGTAGTCATTTACAAAAATATAAATAATTCTAAGAAAAAAAAAATAAATTTATATGAGCAAGTCCCAGCAGAATTATCAAAATAAAATTTTAAATAAGATTTCATTTAAAAAAAAATTTTTTAATAAGAATAAGAAGTTAATTAAAAAATGTTTTGATAATTATGGAGTGGTAATCATAAATAACTTTTTTGACTCAAAAAAGAGTGAATTATTTAAAAATTATATAAAAGATATTAATTTAATAACAAAAAAAATTAAAAAACAAAAAAAATTAACTAAATTTTCTCTCACCCAAATAAGAAAAAAAAATCCTGAGGTAATTGGTTTTTTATGCGATTTAGGTAGTAAGCCGAACAATTTTATATCAGGCTTACAATTAAAGTTAGACCCATACATCTTGAGAATTGTTAAATTTATTCTTAATACAAACAATCTTGGCACAATGAATAGTTCTGATAGGTTAATATTAGAAAGTAATTTGAAATATGAGAAAAAATTTTTTCAAGATATACATAATGATTATGATTATGTACATCAATCTAAAGCTGCCCTAACTGCAAGTCTCAATCTTAAAGGTAAAATTGGTCAAGGTGGTATAAATGTTTATCTTGGATCACATAAAAAAAAATTTAAAGTCTCTAGAGATAAAAATAAAAGACCACAACTTAGTAAAAAAGATCTAAAGTTACTTGAATATAATTATGAAAAAATTTTTATACCACACATGCCAGGTAGCATAATTTTTTTTCATACATTATTGTTTCATTGTACTGTTCAAAATAAGTCAGATGATTTAAGAGCAACACAAATCTTCCGTTATTCAGATTTAAATAAAATTGAATATAAATAAATGTGTTTATTGAAAGAAAAAAAAGTAATATAAAAAATGAAAATTAACCTTAAATATTAATTTTATGAAAGATAAAATATTTAATTCAAAAAAGATGAAAATTAGCGACTTTAAATTTAACAAAAAAGTTGCCCAAAGTTTTGATGACATGGTTAGTAGAAGTGTACCAAAGTATAAAGAAGTTCAAAATGATATAATTTCTCTGTCTTTAAATTACATTAAGGATAATTCAAAAATATTAGATCTAGGATGTTCAACTGGATCACTATTAATAGATTTATCCAAATCCTCAAAAAAAAAAAATTTAAAATTTATTGGCATTGATAGTTCTAATAACATGATTGATATTGCTAAAAATAAAATTTTAAGAAATAGAAAAAAAACAAATTTCGAATTTATCTGTTCAGATTTTTTAAAATTTAACTCAAAAGAAAAATTTTCAATCATCTATATGAATTATACTTTACAATTTGTTAGACCTCTTAAACGACAAAAACTAGTGAATAAAATTTATAAACTTTTAAATAAAAATGGTATCTTTATAATTTGTGAAAAAATTTTAAGTAAGCACTCAGTTTTTAATAGACAATTTATAGACATTTATCATAATTATAAGATAAAACAGGGCTATTCTAATACTGAAATACAGAAGAAAAGAGAGGCTTTAGAAAATATTTTAGTGCCATTTAAATTAGAGGAAAATATGTTGATGCTTAAGAGTGCGGGTTTCAAAGAAAATGAGGTTTTTTTTAAGTGGTTTAATTGGCTTGGGATAATCTCAAGAAAATAATCATTAAATTTATTTATGTGTGGTATTGCTGGATCATTATCTGATGAATTTATTAGTCCTAATCAATATGATTTAGTGAAAAAAATGATGAAAAAAAGGGGGCCAGACTCATTTGGCTCTTTTAAAAATAAATTTAAAAATAAAAAACTAGATTTATTTTTTTCAAGATTATCAATAATTGATATTAAAAAGAGATCTAATCAACCTATGAGAAAATTTAACAAAGTCATCATTTTTAATGGAGAAATTTACAATTATTTAGAACTGAGAGAAAAACTTAAAAAAAAATATACATTTTATACAAATAGTGACACTGAGGTTTTATTAACAGCATATCATCATTATGGAATGAAATTTGTAAATTACCTGGAAGGCATGTGGGCATTCTGTATTTATGACATGAAAAAAAAAAAAATTATTTTATCAAGAGACAGGTTTGGAGAAAAACCTTTATATTTTAGAAAAAATCTTAATAATATTTATTTTGGATCTGAAATAAATTACATTCATTTTTTATCAAAAAATTTAAAAAAAAAATTTAATAAAAACAAAATATTTAATTTTTTATTTTATGGATACAAATCCATAGAACTCAATAATCAGACTTTTTTTGAGGACATATATAGCTTTCCAAAAGGAGAAATCTGGGAAATTAATAGTAATTTAAAAATTAGGAAACAGAAATTTTTCAAAGTTAATTATAAAAGAAATAATTTAATTTCAATCAAAGATATTAATCAAAAAGTTGAAAATTATATTATAAAATCGATAGACTTAAGATTGAGATCAGATGTTAAACTAGGCCTAAGCTTGTCTGGTGGTTTAGACTCGGCATTACTTCTAGCTTTAATTAAAAAAAAATTTAATACAGAAATTGATACTTTTAGTATTATTGACAAAGATAAAAGATTTAACGAAAGTAAAAATATAAATATTTTAAAAAAACATTTTAATCTAAAAAAACACACCGATATAAATTTTTCTGGTAAAAATAGTTTTAAAGACTTAATAAAAATAACAAAGCACACACAGCAACCAGTTTTTACTATTTCGAGTCTAATAAATTTTCAAATTGCAAAAATTTCAAAAAAAAAGAAAAACATTGTTATGCTCTCAGGTCTTGGATCTGATGAATTATTTGCAGGATATTATTTTCATTATATTTATTGGCTTTATGATAAGTTTAAAGAAAAAAATGATTACAAATTATTTTTTAAAGATTGGAAAAATGGGGTTGGAAAGCATGTTAGAAATAGATTTTTAAAAAATCCAAAAGCATTCTTTGATAATATTAATGATAGAAATCATTTACTTAATAATCAAAAAGATATAACTAGTCTTTTTTTAAATAAAAACAAATATACTCAATTTAAATTTACTGACATAAAATTTAATAATAATTTACTTAGAAATAGAATGTTAAACGATATATTTAGAGATTGTGTTCCTATTATATTAAACCAGGAAGATGCAAACTTTATGTTTCATTCAGTAGAAAATAGATGTCCATATCTAGACACTGAATTGGTGAAATTTGCAAACACTATCCCAAGTAAATATTTGATCAAAGATGGTTTTACTAAATTTCCGTTAAGGTCAGTTGCTAGAAAATATCTACCAAAGGCTATTACAGAAAATAAAAAAAAAATTGGTTTTAATGCCTCCCTATCAAGCATGTTTGATGTTAATAAGAAAATAAATGTGAAATATTGCATGGAAAACTCAAAAATATTTGATTTTATAGATAAAAATAGATTTGAAAAATTTATAAAAACAAAAAATTTTCATAAATCTGATGTAAATAATAAGTTTTTATTTAATTTTATATCAACTAAGATTTTTTTAGAAAGTTGCAATGATACAAAATAAAAAAATCTTAGCAGTTATACAGGCGAGGGGTGGCTCAAAAAGTATACCTAAGAAAAATATTTATCCAATATGTGATATCCCTTTGATTGCATATACAATATATGCTGCAAAAAAATCTAAATATATTGACGATTTAATCGTCAGCACTGATGATAAAAAAATTGCTAAAGTAGCGAAAGATTTTGGAGCAAAAATCCCATTTATGAGACCAAAATCATTAGCAAAAGACAAAACAACTTCTGCTGATTCTTTGAGACATGCAGTTCTAAATTATGAAAAAATTACAAATATCAATTATGATTATGTAATTGAATTACCATGTGTCGCACCTTTAAGAAATTCTAATGATATAGATGAAGCAATAAAGTTAATATTAAAAAGAAAATGTGACTCAGTTATAGGAGTTTGTAATACCGGAGAAAAACATCCTGTAAGGCTTAAAAGACTTAGCAAAAAAAAACAGATTACTGATTTTTGCAAGGAATTTCCTGAACCTTTAGCAGGTTCTAGAAGGCAAGATTTGGAACCATGCTTTATAAGAAATGGTTCAATTTATTTGATGAAGAGAGATCTCATATTTTTTAAAAAAAATCGACATGGAAAAGTTTCCATAGGTTTTGAAATGCCCCCAGAAAGATCTGTTAATATTGATGAAAAGTTTGATTTAACAATGGTTGAATTATTGATAAAAAATGGTTATTGCGATAATTTTCCTGAGAGATTAATTCCAAAATACAATAAATTAAATTTAAAAAAAATAAAAAATAAAAAAATTTTAATTACTTACGATCTATCAAAATTTAAAGAAATTAAAAAAAAATTTAATCAAGAAGATATAATTCAAGTAGACAAAATATCTAAGGAAGACTTAATTGAAGTATTAAAACAAGTAGAAGGTTGGCTATGTTTTGCTTCTCCAAAGTATAAAATTGATAAAAATATTTTAGATAAAAGTTCACTTAAATTTATATCTACGCCATCAACTGGCACATCCCATATCGATCTTGATTATTGTAGAAGAAAAAAAATAAAGGTCCTTAGCCTTAAAGAAAATAAAAAAATTTTAAATATAAAAGCATCATCAGAATATGCATTTAGTTTAATGTTAATGACCGTGAAAAATATATTTAATGGAGCAGCATCAGCAAGAATGGGTTATTGGAGAGAAGTAGAAAATAAACTTAGATCATATGAATTTAGTAAAAAAACAATCGGTATTGTTGGATTTGGAAGAATTGGAAAAAATATAGCAAAATTTTCAAAACCTTTGAATTTTAAAACAATTTTTTTTGATCCATATGTAAAAAAAGAAGAATTTGGATCTAAAAAAATAAATTCATTATCAAAGCTTCTAAAGAATTCAGATATAGTTATTATTGCTGTACATTTAAACCCTCAAACAAAGGGTATGGTAAATAAATCTTTTTTTAAATTAGTTAAAAAGAAATCATTTTTTATCAATGTATCAAGAGGCGAAATTATTAACGAAAATGCTCTAATTGACGCAATTAAATCAGGAAAAATTGAAAGAGCATCAGTTGATGTGATTCAAAATGAACAATCCGAAGGTATTAAATTCAATAAACTTTATAAATTCTCAAAACAAAACAGCAGATTAGTGATCACCCCACACATTGCTGGTTTAACATATGATTCTGAAGAAAAAGCTCTGAATTATTCTTTTAATGAATTAAAAAAACATTTAAAAAAATAAAAAATACTCTATTAGTAGCATTATGATTTTTATTGCAGAAATAGGTCTTAATTATAACGGAAATATTGATTTGGCTGCAGAAATGATTAGACAAGCTAAAAATTCTGGAGCGAATATTGCTAAATTTCAGTTAGGATGGAGAGATAAAAAAGATGAAATAAATTTCTTAGATGAGAAAAGAATAAGTTTTTTAAAAAAAATTGC
>MDSZ01052558.1_pt1 | contig 14966 bp, 15 predicted proteins | sample 811201 | NCBI WGS metagenome assembly MDSZ01 (sample SAMN05326647, study PRJNA326480) | marine metagenome | isolation source: seawater | place: Indian Ocean: North | collected 2010
ACAAGTCTAAAAGTGCTAAAATACTGATTACATTAGGAATTTGAGGGAGTTACAAAAGCAGAAATGAAGAACGAAACTTGTAAACTACTTGTAAACTCAATTTTGCCCCTCGCAAACCTTTGCTACATAAGGCTTTGTAAAAGTGTAACTATTGAGTGGGAATGAAGTTTTTTGGTTGGAGAATGGTTTTTACAGGTCTTGCTGTAGAATTTACTGTTATAGGATTCCTTTTTTATTGCTTTCCTGTCTTCTGGCCTTACTTAATATCAGAACTAGGTATGACCGAAAGTCAGCTTGGAATGGTCACTGCATTTTATTTTATTCCTGTTGCAATTTTGGCAATTTTTATTGGCCGTGCCCTGGATAAGTATTCAGTCAAAAATTTCATGATGATAGGATCTATAATTTATGCTGTAGGGCTTTTTTCTTTAAGTTTCGTAAATACTTATTGGTCGCTTTTAACGATTTATCTCACTGTTCTTGCTTTAGGATCGATTATGATGGGAAATTTAGCCATAGCTAAATTAATATCAAATTGGTTTGATAAAAATGCTGGTAGAGCGCTTGGTATTGCAGCAGTAGGTATTTCTTTTTCAGGGGTAGTCCTTCCTCTGATTGTAGATCCTCTTCTTGACGTAGTGGGCTGGAGAAATGTTTATGTGATATTTGCTTCTGTTGTTTTTTTTGTTATTTTGCCTCTAATCTTTTTTGTTGTTATTGATGATCCAACTACCGTAAATCAAGTTAAAGATGGTATAAAAAAAGATCTTGAAGAACAATCCTTGCCTCAGAATATGACTTCAAAAGATCTTTTATCTAAAAAAATTTTTTGGATAATTTCTTTTGCATTTGCTTTCCAATTTCTTTCCATGATGGGCGTAATTGCCTTTTTACCTATTCATGCTAGCAAAATGGGGTTAGACGAAACTTGGATTTTATTAGGTTTACCTGTCAAACAATATGTTTTTGCATATGTATTAGCTGCTTTTGGTGGAGTCCTAGGAAAATTAATATTTGGATATCTCATAGATATCATGAAATCAGCATATCCTTCAATGATAGCGATGTCCCTTCAAGCAACCGGTATATTTGGATTTACTTATTTTAGTGAACCAAGTATATTTTTTTTAAGTGCACTGATATTTGGTTTAGGCTATGGTGCTGCAACGCCTCTTATGACAGCATGTTACTTAAGAGCTTTTGGTTCACATAATCTTGGTAAGGCCAGAGGTATCTCATCTCCAATAGTTGCTCCACTTCAACCAATTGGAATTCTGATAACAAGTATTTTAATAGGTTTTCAAGATACTTACTTTGTAGCTTTCAATATAATGGGATGCTTTGCATTAGTTGCAGTTGTTTTAGCAAGCCAAATTCAAGAACCTGAAAAAATTTGATTTGTTTTATGTCAATGAGGAGCAGGAATAGCTTATGATTATCAAATCTTCATTTGATACTTATCTAGAGATGTAAAGTCTTCAATTATTAAGTCTGGCGAGTAACTAATCAAAGAGCTTTTAGACATAAAGCCACTTAAAACAGCACAAGTTTGAACTCCGATTTTTTTCCCAGCATCAATATCATGACCAGTATCACCAACAAACCAATCTTTTTTTGTGAAATTAACATTGCTGCTTAGTAATGTATGAAATTTATCATTTTTTTGTTCAGTCACAAAAATATCCTCAAAATAATTCAGTATAGATAGTTTTTTTAATTGTTTTTCTGTTTGCAAAATAGATTGTCTTGCAGTGCAAATAAAAAGGTCATGATTTTCATATAAATTCTTTAATGCTTTATCTGCTTTTGGAATAAGGGTATCCATGTCCAAATAATAATCAGTTTCTATTTTAATCATCCACTTGCTTAAAAAATTTTTAATCTCTAATTCAGAAAAACCAAGCTCATCTTTAAGAATATCTTCATTTCTTTTACCCTGATGTTTTAAATTCCAATATGACATAAACTCAAAATTAGTTGCTTTGGTAAGATCAAGAAACAATCTGTGAAGCCTTTTTTTTGAACATATTAAAGTTCCATCTAGATCAAATATTATTTTCATTCAAATTTAATATTTTTTTCTATAAAATCTTTAGAAGTCAATAATGGGTCTGTATCCATACCCCTCAACCACATTAATCCGTCTTCTAATGGGTTAATTAAGCCTTTTTTTATGTTAATGTCTTCATTAAAGGCTAATTTCTTAAAGATTTCTGGAAAATTTATACCAGCTTCAGTAAAAAATCTAACAGTTGTAAAAAATCTTGATATATTTATTTCGGTAGGATTTGGCACACCATTTTTATCGTAAGCCATATCAACACCAAAAATTCCATGAGGCTTATCACTTACAGCTAAGATCGATTTTTTTGCTACATCGGTAACCGTTTCATCAGAGTAAGTTATACCAACTTTTGTTACTCCGGTAACTCCAGATATTGCACGATTGCCATGAGTCCACCCCTCTCGAGCACGAGTTTGAGCAACTATCAACTCACCTTCATGCCAGATAGATAGCCAAGTAACTGTTTTGGGTTGAAGTATTTCAGCCGCGATATAGTTACCCCATCCCTTATGATGATCAATCCATGATTTTGCAAAATTATAGTCATCTGTAGGCAAAGCTCCTTTACCTCCGCCTCCAATACCACTATCTCTGAGCCATATTTTTCCATTACTATTCACAAGCTCATCAAATGATCTCTTAAGATCATCTTTAGATAATATTTCAATATTTTTAGGAACTGTTATTCCAGCGCGTTTAAATGCTTTGTAAGATTTAAATTTATGAACACACCTATCAATCACTGGATGATCTGGCATAAAGATTTTTGTTCCAGTTTCTAATATTTCATCTCGCATCAGTGAAGCATGATAAATCTCTGAATCATTTTGAAAATGTATTAGGTCAGGTTTTTCATGCTTTAAAATATGTAGAAGCCTTTCTCTGTAACCTTTAGAGCCAGCGTATGGTAAATAATATTTTTTTTTGGCTTTTGAAAGAATGAGATCTGTTGGCTCGGAACACATACCAATTACATAATTGTCTGGATTTTTTTGCCAGGAAAAAATCACACCCTCTGTAGGTGCGCCACCAGCTCCTGCAATTAGTAATTTTTTCATAAATAAAAATACAATATTATTTTAATACTGGAACCAAGAGAATAAAATATAATAATTTAAGTTCGTTGATGAATTATGAGCATACTACATATATCTCAGCAGAATGCTCAGGGAAATCTTTTCCAAGCTCAAAAAATCCCTGAATCATTTTTTCATCCCAGTTATTCTCAATTTGACCATTTGATAAAGGTTTAAAAAAAACACCCCCAATTTCATGAATTTCAAGACCACTTGCAATGACATCTTTTTTGAATGTTTCGTGGGTATAAACCCTTCTGTGTCCAACAGAAATATCTCTAGAATTGAGTTCACATGGCTCTTTTAACAGACCCATTTTTACAGCAGCAAGTCTGTGAATTGAATTACCATTTGGAACACCTAAGAATATTCTTCCATCAGGGGCAAGCCATTTTTTTACTCTTTGCATAAGTGCTATAGGATCTTCTACATGCTCTAAGATATGTTCTAAAATTATCGTATCAAATAACTCATTTGGTTTAAAATCTTCAAAAAGCGAATGAACTTTAATCAAATTATCATGATCAGGAATTTCATTTAGCAAATGCATAGAACCCTCTACAATAGTTAACTTTTTAAAATCGTTTACAAGAAACTTTGTCATCTGACCATCTGCAGGTCCAAGTTCCAAACAACTATCTCCACGAAAATGATGATTATATGATTCGTAGCGGAATCTGATTAATTGTTTGTCAAAATTGAGTTGCTCATCTGTGTAAAAACTTGACACCGATTCAACATGTTTAGATTCTTGTTCACTCATTATGCATTCTCTAAATTAAAGATTTATTATACATTTACATGAAAAAATATGCTCAAAAAAAACGCTAATTTTAATAAAATAAAAAATATGCAAAATCAGGCATTGGAATTATAAGTTTCAAAACTAAAAACAAGCTTAGAAAACTTATATTCATCCACTCAAAACAATAATATTTTTATATTAGCTTACCTCTACGTCCAACATAAGAAATGCTAAACTGTTTATATAATAATAATTATTTAACTAATACAAATTATTATGTTTAAAAAAATTGAAATATGGATTCTGTATCTAGTGATACTTTTAAGTATTCTCTTTGCAATTGGATTTGGTGTACTTGTTAGACAAGAAATAGAGGGCATTACAAAAGCAGGCAGTATTGATATATCTTTTTTATCTAAACCTGCTGCATATATTGCAAGACTTCCTGAGCAAGTGTTAGTTGCAATATTAAAACCCAATCCTCTTAGGGTAAATGATCCCTGGGATGAAGATAGAGACTTTTATAACCAAAGTGGTTTTAATGGAACCCCAAACTCTACAAATTCTTATTTACTTCTTTCAAGATATGATGGCGATTTACAAGAGGGATTAGTTGAACTCATAGATTTAACTAATTTTAAAATTTTGCATACATGGAATCCTGATATAGATGCATTCAATGACTTAGTAAAACAGGTTGATGAGTTTAAATATTTAGAAAGAGATTCCAATAATTTTAGATCAAAACAACATCATCCAAAATTACTTAGAGATGGAGGTTTATTGTTCCATGACTCCCTGGGATCTCCTTTAAGAAAAATTGATGCATGTTCTAAATTAATTTTTCAGAACACTCATGATATATTTCACCATTCTATAGAAACAGACATTGAAAGTAATATTTGGGTGCCAAGTGACATATATCCCCAAAGCTTACCCATTGAGAAAGTTGGAAGTGAATTCGAAGACAATGCTGTTGTTAAATTATCTAATGATGGAGAAATTCTTTTTGAAAAATCTGTCTCTCAAATTTTTATTGATAATGGTCTAGAGCATCTATTATTTTCTGTAGGAGATGATGTTTTTGATGTTGATCCTATTCACTTAAATGATATCCAACCCGTTAACTTTAATGGAGAATATTGGAAAAAAGGAGATATTTTTTTATCTTTGAGACATCAATCTATGGTTTTATTATATCGACCATCGACAAATAAAATTATTTGGAAGGGATCAAGGCCATTCTTTCATCAACATGATGTAGATATTTTAGATGATCATAGAATATCTATTTTTGATAATAACTCTAAAAATTTTGTAGATGGCGATGTTGTTGATGGGCATAATGAAGTAATCATTTACAATTTTAAGACAGATAAATATTCTTCATATTTAAAGGATAGTCTTGCTGATAATGACGTGAGAACTATTACTCAGGGAAGAAGCGAAATACTGCAAAATGGCGACTTATTTATTGAAGATACTAATTACGCAAGAACACTCTATTTCAATGCAGATGGCTCTCTAAGATGGACACATGTTAATCGTGCAGATAATCAAAATATTTATATAGTGGCTTGGTCAAGAATTTTATATACTCAAGATGATATACAAAATGTTAATAACTTTTTAGAAAACAAAGGATCATGCAATGAATAAATCAATTCTATTTTTATTTATATTTATAATTTCAATGCCATCATTTGCATATATCGGTCCAGGCATGAGTGGTGGAGTTTTTGCTGCTGTTATTGGATTCTTTGCAGCAATTCTACTAGGAATTTGGGGTATTTTATACTATCCAATTAAGCGCGCACTAAAGAAAAGAAAAGATAAGAAAATACTACCAAAAGAATCCAATAATAAATCTTAATGAGCCATTTAGCTTTATTGATGGTTTGTATTTTATCTGTTGAATTTTTTATACGATTAAATTTTTTATTAGTTATAGATTCACTTTTAAAGGTAATTAGAAAAGTTGTTTATGTTATATTTCAAAAAAATATCAGCGATCACTGGAAAGAGAAGGCAATACCTATATATGCATTAAGAATTATGAAATATTCTCTTCAAATTTTCTTAATTCTATTTCTTATAATTATAGTATTTGCTTCTGCGAGCTATTTCTTCAATGATTTAATTAGGTTGACGCTTTCGATTATTGGAATCATGGAGTCTATGATATTCGCATTCGGCTATGCATATATAAGAAAATCACTTGTGAAATGAAAGAATATTCTTGGTTGCAAAAAAGACTTCATCAACTTGCACTCTCATCTCAATTTATGCGTGAAGTGACCTTTGATGCTGAGAAGTCATTAATTAGAACAAATAATGATACTCATAATCATGTCTTTGTGGTTGGACTTGCTCGTTCAGGAACTACTATATTGTTGAATGCATTGTATAAATCAAATGAATTCGCATCACTTTTATATAAAGATATGCCTTTTGTCCTTGCTCCCAACCTTTGGTCTAAATTATTCTTTAATAGACAAGATATTAATTTAGTTGAAAGAGCTCACGGTGATAGTATTAAAATATCAATGGAATCGCCCGAAGCATTTGAAGAAGTCTTCTGGATGACTTTCAATGAAAGTGATAATGATGTTCAAGAAAAATTTATATCATATATAAAGATTATTATTAAAAAATACCAAAAGAATAGATATTTAAGTAAAAATAATCAAAATATTAGAAGGTTAGATCTCATATCAAAAACATTTACCAAATCAAAAATACTTATACCCTTCAGGAACCCTTTACAGCAGGCATATTCACTGCTGTCACAACATAAAAGATTTATTGATTATTCAAAAAAAGATAAATTTATTTCTAACTATATGAGGTGGATTGGGCATACTGAATTTGGACCAAACTATATTCCGATTCATCAAAGAGATTTAGCATATAAAAATGACATGGATATCAATCATTGGATAGAACAATGGTGCCTTTCATACACGAATTGTTGTCAGATTTTTAAACTTAAAGACAATATTCACTTTATTTCTTATGAAGAGCTTTGTTCCTCCAAGGAATATTGGTTAGACATTTTAACAATGTTAGAAATAGAAAATACTTATTGCTATGAATTTAAAGAATCTCAAAAAGATATCCCTTTTGAAGTTGATGAAAATATAGCTAATAAAGCATTATCTTTGTATACGGACTTATCTAATATAGCATTAAGATAAACTAATAAGAGGTTTACATAGGCACCAATCAAATAATTTTGATCAATATTCTGATGGTAAACTATCTAAGTAATTTATTTTAAGATCAATGTATATGATTAGACAGGTTTCATTAATTATTCCAAGTTATAACGATAACTCAAAATTAATAAAGTTATTAACAAGCATCCCAAATTGGGAAATAATTCCTACCGAAATTATTGTTGTTGATTCATCACGCAGCAAACCATTAATACCAGAAGATTTCATAGCATTTACTGAAAAACTTGATATAAACTTCTTGGTAATACATAAAAAAAATCTCTACCCTGGTCATGCTCGTAACATTGGAATAAATAATGCAGAATGTGATTTAGTAGCCTTCCTTGATACGTCAACCTACCCCACAAAAAAATGGTTATCTGCTGGTTTAGACAAAATAAATAACCAAAAGTCTGATGGCGTATGGGGAAATACTTACTATAAGGCTGATAAATTTATTTCAAAAACTTTTAGAGCATGCACATATGGAGCAAAACCTATAAGAACTTTCCCAGGAAGTATTTTAAAAAAAAATATTTTTCATAGATGTGGATTATTTATAGAAACTGCTCGCGCTGGAGAAGATGGAGACTGGATGAGCAGAGCAGATCTTCAAAATATTAATATTTCAACTCCAGAAGAGTTCTTAAAATATAACAAGCTAAATCATGAAAGTTTGAGCTACTTGATAAAAAAATGGTTTAGAAATTATATATACGGAGCAAAATTGCCTTATATAAGGGCTCATAAGGATTATTATTACTATGTTATTTCTTTTATCGCAGTATTATTAGCATTTAATTGGAATAGAGTATTTGCTGCATGGAATGAAGAGAGCATATTTTATATTCCTAGCATTACAAAAATAAGTTTATTATTAATAATTATTATTTATATTTTTATACGAGGAGTCTATTTACCAAGAAAAAAAGGTATAGACTTTAGTTTTATTTTCCCAATAAATTTCATACTCATTGCTTTTTTGTCTGGGTTTCTTGATCTAACAAAAGCCTTGGCTTTTGCTTACTCAAGATTAAAAAAAGAGTAGATTTATTTAATATTTAATGACTGTAAATCATTAATCTAAAATTAAAAATTTTAATAAAAAAATAATAAAAAGAAACCAAGCTCCGAGACTAACATCTGATTTTTTACCTGCTGCAAACTTAAGAACAACATATGAAATAAATCCTATAGATATTCCATTAGCTATAGAAAAAGTTAAGGGAATCATAATTATCATAACTAGAGCTGGCAAAAGCTCAGTATTATCAGACCAATCAAGCTTCTCCATGCCACCAAGCATCAAAATTGCAACATAAATAAGAGCTCCTGCTGTCGCATAGCTTGGAACTATGGTTGCAACTGGGGAGAAGAAAATTGCTATTAAAAAAAATATACCAACTGTTATTGCTGTTAGCCCTGTTCTTCCACCAGCTTCAACACCAGCAGAACTCTCAACATAACTTGTTACCGGAGAGCAGCCAAAAAATGACCCTGCAACACTTGCTGTGCTATCAGCTTTCAATGCCTTATCAAGATTTATAATTTTCCCTGAGTCTTGTATCAATTTTGCTCTAGATGCAACACCAAGAAGGGTTCCAGCTGTATCAAAAAGATTAACAAACAGAAAAGATATAATTATGGTGATCATTGTTACATCAATTGCACCTAAAATATCCAACTTAAATAGTATTGGTTTTAAGTCAGGAGGAGCAGAAACAAGCCCATTAAATTCAATTAAGCCAAACAATAAGCTTAAAATAGTGACTGTTGAAACTCCAATTATTATTGCACCTACAACTTTCTTTACTGCCAATACCATAATTAATAAGAAGCCTAAAGCCGCTAGAAGAGTTTCGATATTTTTAAAATCACCTAAACTTAAAAAAGTTGCTTCATTTTGAATAATTATGCCACCCGTTTTAAGACCGATGAATCCAACAAACAAACCAACTCCAGCTCCCATAGCAATTCTTAGATTCATTGGAATACTGTTAAGCATCCATCGCCTGAGGGGAGTGATGCTAATTATTACAAATAAAATTCCAGCAAGAAAAACAGAACCTAGCGCTACTTCCCATGTATAACCCATTTCACCTACAACGGTATATGTAAAAAAAGCATTAAGCCCCATACCTGGCGCTAATCCAATTGGCCAGTTTGAATAAAATCCCATTGCAAAACATGCTATAGCTGCAGCAATACATGTTCCAACAAAACTTGCTCCATAGTCCATTCCGCTTGCCGCCATCATTTGTGGATTGACAAAAATAATGTAAGCCATGGTAATAAATGTTGTAAATCCTGCTAAAAATTCCTTTTTAATAGTGGTATGATTATCTTGAAGTTTAAAAATCTGATATAAAGTTTGTTTCATAAATTTTTAAATTTAAAAATTTTTTTAGAAAATAAAGTATACAATTAATTAATACCTAAATAGTTATTAATTGAAATTATATTTTCATCTTTTAGTTATGATTTTTTGGCATATAAATTGCATGATACTTAATATTAAACACAAAAGGGGATCACTCATGAACTATAGAATTAATCAACTACCTAACATATTAGTAGCAGCTATTTTTATTATTCATTTGAATACTTTTTCACAAGACGAACAAAGTGTTTTTGAAGAAGTTATAGTTACAGCTGAAAAAAGGGATGAAAGTCTTCAAGATGTCTCACAAGCTGTAACAGCCATAACAGATACTGAAATTGAGGCAAAAAATATTACATCATTTGTTGACCTCACTGCAGTTGTTCCTGGTGTCACTGTTGCAAAGAATGAGGGTTATAAAACAGTAATTTCTATAAGAGGTGTTGGAAATGAAACTAACCAAAACGCGATTGCTGCTCCGTCAGTCGCCTATCACATGGATGGAATATTCATAGCTTCGCCTTTTTCTCTACAAACAGATTTCTTAGATGTTGAGCGTATTGAAGTTTTAAGAGGTCCTCAAGGAACATTATTTGGTCAAAACTCCACCGGAGGAGCAATAAATGTTATTAGCAAAAAACCATCTACAGATTTTCTTAGCTCTAAAGCTCAAGTAACTGTTGGTGATTATGGCCTTATGAAAGTTAGTTCTTCAACTAATTTTCCTATAACTGATACTTTAGCAACAAGATTTTCTTTTTCTTCTATTGAAAGAGATGGCTTTAGCGAAAATATTCAATTGGGACAAGAATTAGATGATGCAAATAGCATAAGCTTAAGAAGTGATTGGATAATGGAATTAACTGATAGCTCTTCATTAAGATTTTTTGCACAGTATTTTGATTCTGACAGAAATGGGGCTGCTATGAAGGGTATTGATGATTATTTAGCGCCTGATCCCAGAGAATTGAATCAAGACACAATGTCAAAACAAGAGTTGAGCTCAAAGGTTTTTGCTCTCACTTATGAATCAGATCTTGGATTTGCTAATCTTAAAGTGATGGCAAGTATTCAGGAAGATGATATTTTGGTAGTAAGAGATAACGATAGACACTCATATGGAAGACAGCTTGTATTATCCATACCTGGCTTTGCAGGTCAAACCTATCCTAAAGCAGAATTTAATCCAGAGACATCATTGGTAGATACAACTACATTTGAGGTAAATCTTATTTCCAACGAACCACTTATGAATGGGAAACTTGATTGGACTGTTGGAGCATTCTTTATGGAGCATGAGATAGAAAATCATATAAGAGGATATGTTGACAACGATGGTAATGGTGAGATTATTTATGTTTGTACAGAACCTTTTGCTAACCCAAATTATTGTTTTGATGTTAATGGACCTGATCCATGGTTTTTCTTTGAATTTGATTTCGTAACAGATGCTTTTCCAACAAGAGAGTCTTTTTCTGTATATGCGCAAACAACATATAGTTTTTCAGATCAACTGCGTTTAATTAGTGGTCTTAGGTACATCGATGATGAAGCTGAATCATGTGTTAAAAACTTTTTCACAACTGTTTGCGATAACCTTTCAAGTAGTTCAGATGAAACTACTGGAAAAATTGCGGTTGAATATGACTTTAACGGATCAACCATGGGTTATGCTTCATATACAATTGGATCAAAGCCGGGAGGAACAAACCTTACTTATGGTTTTAGTACTAGAGAAGAGCTTGATGCTGATTTCAGATTTGGATCGCCAGTTGTTCCACCAATGGTTTATAGAGCTTTTGAATCCGAAAATTTGGAGTCGCTTGAGTTTGGCCTGAAATCAGATTTTTTTAATGGAAAAGCCAGGGCAAATATAGCAGTATTTTCATATGATTATGAAAATTTACAATTTCAAGCAACTGATCCTGATCCGTACCGTGGTGGTGTAGCAAATATACCAAATTCTGATATGGATGGAGTTGAAATTGAGTTTACAGCCCTATTGGGTGATTCAATTACTTTTGATATGAACCTTGGATTTATTGATACGGAGGTTACATCTGAATATGAAGTGCTTGATAATGTATTGGCATATCAATATTTCTTTACAGAAGAACAGGAAAGATATGAACTAAGAGAAGATGTTAAAGGAAATATGCTTGCAAAAACTCCCGAATTCACTGCTGATGCTACTTTAACTTATGAAGGGGAGTTAGCTTCTGGTAATCCCATAAACGTTATTTTGCAGTTTATTAGAAGAGGAGAGTTTATGCAGCGCGTGTCTAACAACCCATCTGTTGACACTGTTCCTGAGTATCAAATATTTAATTTGACCGTCGGAGTAGATTTCCCAAATAATATGGGTCTTGATTTTCTTCTGTTAAATGCAACTGATGAAAATGGTGTAAATTCAAGCATGACTGATGTATTTGGTGTTGCTGGTACTGGTATTGAGCTAATACCGCCAAGACAGGTAATGACAAGATTGAGTTATAACTTCTGATTTATTTAAGGTATGCAGTTATAATCTCCATTTAATGTAAAGCTATATCTACATTTAAATGGATAAATTATTTATAAAATCAGAAGATTTACTTAAAGATTCCTTTCAACTAGCCTGGAAAGTATTTAATAGCGGTTTTAAACCAAACTATATTATTGGAGTTTGGAGAGGCGGGGCACCAATAGGAATAGCTGTTCAAGAATTCCTTAGCTATCTTGGAATTCATTCTGACCATGTTGCAATTAGAACATCATATTATTCTGGTATAGATAAAAAGAAAGATAGCGTTCAAGTATATGGTCTAAATTATGTTATTAGACAACTGGAATCTGAAGATTCTTTGTTGATAGTTGATGATGTTCATGATACTGGTCATTCTATCCAACAAATTATTTCTGACATAAAATTTGCTTGTAAAAAAAATACACCTGATATAAAAGTTGCTACACCCTATTTTAAGCCAAGGAAAAATCAAACTAAGAGCAAACCAGATTTTTATTTGCATGAAACTGACGACTGGCTAGTATTTCCTCATGAACTTGATGGATTAACAATTGAAGAAATCAAACAAAATAAACCCAGTCTAAAAGATTTAATCGATGACATATCGTCTATAATAACCAAAGATTAAAATTTAATTTACAAATTAGTGAAACTAGAACCTAGACTTTTTTGTTTCTGGACAGACTCCAATCCTATGAGTAATGATCGTAGAAAGGCATTATCATCGATGCCTAATACAGATCTTGAAGTTATATTTATTAATGAACAAGAACTCTCTTCATGGGTTTTGGATAATGCACCTATTCATCCTGCATTTAAATATTTAAGTTCAGTACATAAGGCAGATTACCTTCGTTGTTATTTTATGCATTATTATGGCGGTGCATACTCAGATGTTAAAGTGATTGAGGATTCCTGGTTGTCACCATATAAAGAGCTTTGTAATAGCAATCATTTCATTAATGGGTATAGAGAAATAAACTGTTTTGAAACAGCAAGAGGAAGAGGAATAATCAAAGATACTTGGTTAGCATTAAACTTTTATAGAGTTATTGGATGCGGAGCTTATATCTGCAAGCCTAATACTTTTTTTACCATAGATTGGCTTAATTCAGTTCATGGAATTCTTGACCAAAAATATGAGCTTTTAAAAAATTGTCCTGCTAATAACCCAAGAGATTTCTATAACAAAAGACTCGATGACGGAAGTATCAGTAACTATCCATTAGTATGGAGTGAAATATGTGGACAAATATTTCATCCTTTGTGCTTGAAGTATTCTAAAAAAATTTTAAAAACTTTGCCAACCCCAGATTTTAATCTACCGTATCTATAAATGATTTCAATTATTAAGAACTTCCCAGTTGTAATACATCAATTATTTTTCCTATTTTCACAACTTCTAATCTTATATATATTTGGTATTGGATACTCAGGTTCTCTTGCATATATTGGAGCAATCTCAACTTTCATAGCAGTATTAATAAATCTTAGGTGGGATATTGAGATAATGGTAAATAAATCTCAAAGATTATCATTAAGTTTATCTGATGCAAGTATAACTATTATATTTATGACATTTGCGATTTCATTATTAAATGTTGTGTTTGGAAGTCCTATCCAAATTTATATAATTTTATCAGCGTTAGCTATAGCAATTCATGAATTACTAGTTTCAGTTTTGTTTATTCAAAAAAAGATATACGTCTATTCTTTTTTTAGAACTATACCAGCAATATCATTAATATCTTTTGCGTTGGTTGGCTTTGAACCAGAGATGGTATGGCCTGCATCATTCTTTTTGTCAGTATTTTTTTTAGTTATTTATTTTAGAAATTTATTGAAAAAAGCTATTGTTCATATGAGTTTAAAAAGAATTAAGAAAATAAAACTCATTAATAAAATTAATGCTGCAATAACAGCAACTACTTTTTCTTTTTTCTCAGCTTTATTCATCATCATTATTAATTATTATTATGGCGATGATTATGTAGGCTTGTGGGCAAATACTATTCGTATTTTTAATTCTGCTTTAATATTTTTATTAGCAGCCGGTTTGCCTTTTGCTCTAAATATGCTCAGAGATAAAAATTTTGCATTTGAAAAAGTGATGACATTCTTTTACTTATGGTTTTTGTTGCTACCTTTGATAGTAGTATCCTTTTTTGTTGTTTCAAATTTTGGAATATCTATTTTTTCTATTTTTAAAACATTAGATTCTGAGATTACAAATACGAACTTAAGCATTATTTTTCTTATTGGAACGGCTATTTCTTTTATTGGTTCAACGCAAGGGCTCTATCAGGCTATAAATAAAAGTATTACATTGTTCTTTATGATTCTAATTACTTCATTATTTGGGATCTTCGCCATATTAAGTCTCACTTTAACATTCACAGTTTTAATCAAAATATTTCTTCTTCTTACCATGATAATTGTATCTATGATACTAATCCATTTCATATATCATTTAACATACAAAATAAAATAATGAATATTAATTATCCTGATGCCTATATCAAAAACATACTTGAAAAAACATTTACAATTGCAGTTATCGGAGCAAGTGCTAATAAAGAAAAAGATAGTTATAAGGTAATGGATAGTTTAATAAAAAATGGCTATAAAGTTTTTCCTGTAAATCCTAATGAGACAGGTAACTTAATTCTAGGGCAAGAATGCTATTCCGACATTGAAGACATTAAAAGACATATCGATTTGATTGATATATTTAGAGAAAAAAAAGCAGTTATGGGGATAGCAAAGCAAGCAATAAAAATAGGTGCAAAATTTTTATGGATGCAAGAGGGCATTATTAATAATGAAGCTGCAAGTCTTGCTGAAAGTGCGGGCATAAAAGTTATTATGAACAGATGTACAAAAAAAGAATTATCCAAGCCTTATTGGACTAATAAAATTAAATAGCTTTAAATAGGATATGTATGAGCAATAAAAATAAATCAATTTTAAAAGAAA
>MDSZ01028903.1_pt1 | contig 14965 bp, 12 predicted proteins | sample 811201 | NCBI WGS metagenome assembly MDSZ01 (sample SAMN05326647, study PRJNA326480) | marine metagenome | isolation source: seawater | place: Indian Ocean: North | collected 2010
AAGCTTGCGCGCTCGTTACTTCGTGAACGAGGTGTCGATCGATATAAATTAAGGGAGCTTCACCTGCCGGCGAGCAGACAAGGTGGTTATCCCATATTTTATCAAGGAGGGTTCGAGAAGGCATGATGGTGATATTAGTTAGCGGAAACAGCAATGAAAGCAATGAAATCTAATGTAGCAAACTCAAGCGGGTGGGCGTATGGGTTGATAATCAAAGGGAGCAAGAGCCTTTTTTTTGAATCCAACGCGTTATTGACTTCAAAAATATGACGAAAAGCGGGTGATGCTCTGCCCTTCCCTACCCCGCTTTTCGTAGCACAGTCCGAGACGCAAGACTGCTTATCTCAGGTCTTGAAACGACCGTCCATGAAGTCGTCTGTTCACCGTTTTTTTCTTCTTTGAGAACAAGAGATGTTTGATTGATTATTCGCTGGATAAAAAACCAACATCGATCAAGATGCTCTCGATCGACCACTGCATCAATCACAATCAGATCAAATGTTCCAATGTGATTGCACAATCGGGCCAAAGAGATGTCCACCTGTCCTGGTACAAGTTGTGTCTGAGCAAGACTATGAAGTCGTTGGTGAGTTTGCTTAAGCGTCGGTCCTGTTGGCGTGGAATGCGATCTTCCCTCGAAATAATCAAGTCCGACAAAATGAATAGGGCTGTCCTGGGCGGAATGTGTCAATTTAAGCAGACACTCGCATCGCTCAAGAGAATGGATGCCAAGTTGCAATATTCGTTGAGGACGCTGCCGACTCGCACACTTATAAAGAGCTCGATCACAAGCCGGTTTTGAAAAATTGGTTAGCCAGATTCTTTTGACAAATCCTACCCTAGGCATTGGTTGTCCAGTCGTGCTAAAGACAAACAGACGAGTCGGTTTTTCATCCCGCACTCAGTTTCAATCCATCCATGATGGGTTCGGCTTGCCTGCCTGCGAGACTTCAGCCTGATCGAGAATGTCGGCAGAGATTGCCTAGACTGAAACTCAACTGCCTATTTTACGAATGGCTTCAGCAGCAGCCTTTCGAACAGCCCGAACTGGATCATCCTCTTCGACGAGTTCCAGGGCGGGTAACGTGGCCTGAGCATGAGGCCCTATTTCACCAAGAGACACAGCTGCTTCCAGGCGGACAAGGTCACTATCCGCTTTGAGTGCTTCCTCAAGACGAGGCATTGCTGTTTCAAAAAATTCTGTATTTGTTGGGTCAATCTTCAAGGAGGCCCAGACAGCAACTGTTGCTAAAAGTGTATCTTCAGATTGTGCAAGAGACTTGAGGCTCTCGAGTGCTGGAGACGCAGCTGTACCAATGCTCCCCAAAGCGTACGCTGCTGAGTATCGCGTTCCTGCCGCTTCAGAACTATCAGCAAGAATATTTTGAAGTTGAGAAACAGCCGTCGCTGCCTGCTCTCCAAGAGCACCAAGTGCAACTGCCGCCTCACTTCGTATTGCTGTTTCCTCATCTTCCAGCAAGGCTACTAAATCACTCGTTGCAGCTGCAGCATCCTTTCCAATACCGCTCAAGATTTCCAGGATGGCCCATCGGTTATCACGGTTAGCGAGCTGTTTGCGTAAAGGACCAACTGCATCTCGCCCCATTCGAATAAGAGCAGCACCTGCCCGGTTTTTCACATCTCGGTTAGGGTCGGAGAGAGTCTTGATAAAGTCTGCTGCAAGCTGCTCTTTTTCATCCTTGTTCGCAAGCGCAGCCAGATCAGACAGGCCGGAAGTGGAGATGGCGCGAACTTTTGGGAGATCACTAGAGAGACCAGCGCTTAGCTTCTCAATCGCCTCTTTGCGAAGTTTGGTATCTTCCGGATGAATTTTGGCTTGAGCCCAAACGACAACCTCAGAAAGAAATTCGTTATCAGACTCGACAGCTTTGAGGGCAATATCACGAAGCACATCATCGCCATCTGTAGATTGAATGCTTCCGAGAGCAAAGACTGCTGCAAACTGCAGAGAGGCATCTTCCTTCACTTCTGAAAGTTTTTCGACAAGCACGGGAACAGCGGGCGATGCTTTTGGGCCAATGGCTGCCAATGCGAGCATGGCCTGCATCTGTTCTGTCGGCGTCCCCTGACGGGTGAGCGTTGCCAATTCTTCAGTGGCTGGAGATGCCTCTGGTCCAATTTCAGTGAGCGCTACGGCTGCCCAATAACGAGTTTCAGGAACGTTGAGTGCTTCTTTTAAAACGGGCACTGCTTCGTCACCCATATCTGCCAAGGTGTGAAGGACTGGCATGATGACGGACGGCGCTCTATCGCTTAGGGCTTTTGCAAGCCGTTGCGCCAACTTCTTGCTGTCTGGACTAATTGCAGCAACTGCTCTGATAGAAGCCCTGCGAACACGGGGATCATCACGAAGAGAAGCAGTGAGCAGTGGATCAATAGCATTATCGTAGAGCGTTTTGTCCTGCTGAGAAATGTCATCATCATCAACATAAATGTGGCGAATCGATGCAGCAGATTGCGCAGCCGTAACGGGATCTTCATCTTCAAGGATACGCGTGAGATCAGGGATGGCTGAAACAGCATCCTCTCCAATAAGTCCTACCGTGCGAACAGCATGCCACCTCACCTTGGGGTCAGATTGTTTGGTGAGCTTGAGGAGATCTGGCAAGGTGCTCTTTGCACGAGAACGCATTGCTCCCAATGCATCAATCGCACGAATCAGTGATGCACTGTCGGTCGCTGTCGTAAGAGTATTCTGAAGACTTTCCAGTGAGGAAGGAGCTGCTTTTTTTGCAGACTCAGAATCTGTAGTTGTGTCGGTAGGCTGCTCCACTGGATGAGATGCATCAGCACTGGTTACATTATCCTTGACAACGCCGACCGGAACCTGCTTTTCGCATCCCACAAGCCAGAGAACGGCAGAAGCAAGCCCCAGTTTGGCCATTAGGCGACGATTCATACCTGTAGTCCTCACTTAAATTACCCAAAAATGTCAAAAGGCCTCTTTCTCACTATCGGGACCCTATTGGTTGAACAGTCTACTAAACCAACATCGCCCGATCTGATCTTTTGAAGTATACTTGCCAATGAAGTTTCAGTGCATAGTCCAGTTGGACGAAATTTGTTCTCAACCGATTTTGTGATTGCGTTTTCTCAAAAAGAGGCTTTTTATGGAATACTTCTCACTATTTTTAAAAAGTAGAAATAATTCTGTGAGAGATGGTTTGCGATATTCGGTTGCATCAGTCTTTCTGGCTTCGGCCTTGTGCATGCCAGTTCTTGCTCAATGGGGAGGCTTTGGAGGAGGTTTTGGATACAATCGTGGAGGGTTTGCATCAACGGCAGGTCAGGCTGCATCATATGGCATGTCAGAAACGATGCGTGCGCAGGGATTTCAGGCTATTCAGAATTCAGAAGCAGCCAAAAACTGGGAGGACGTAAAAACAAAACAAATCGATAATAGACAGAAATGGACGGATACCTATTTCGATATGCGAAAAACGAATCGTGAGGCCAGAGCCGCAGAAAATGGTCCACAAATTACTCATGATCAGGCAATTCGTATGGCAGCGATGGGAGCGCCTCCACGGCTCATCTCTACGCAACTCGATCCAGTTACTGGTCACATTCAGTATCCGCTTGTGCTACAGGATGATCTCTTCAAGCCTTACCGAGATGAACTCGATGAAATGTTTGCAAAGAGAGCGTCTTCAGGTGGAAGCGTAAGTTTCGGTGATTTGCAGGACATCCAGACAACGGTTTCAAAATTTACGGATGCATTGAAAGAACACGTTGATAAGTATCCAGCGGGACCGTACGGGCAGGCACGAACATTTCTTGATAGCCTGAAGCATGAAGCATTGATGCCATCAACTTAGCAGAGCGTGAGAGGTTAGGAATTCAACCTTTTGGGGTGAGTTCGGACTCTTAAAAGGAGGGGCATCGTCGTCAGTCGAAATACTCCTGAGAGTATAAAAACGGCAAAGTATGCAGACTGGTTTTCTCCAAGCCATCTTAGGACCGTGCCACCTGTGGCGGCACCTGCAAGTGTTGCTAACGATAGCCCGAGATTGTGAATTGTAACGACTCCTGTACGTTCTCGGTGGTGCACGGCCTCGAAAAAAAGAAGGGATGTTGCGAGTTCATAGCAAGCCCAAAAAATGCCTGCCATTACCTGTACCCCCATCAGGTACACAACGTTTGATGAGAATAACCATAATGATGAAAGAGGAATAATGCTGATCGCACCAAGCCTCAGAAGTCGATCGGAGCCTATCTTTTTTCCAAGATTTCCAAAAACAGGCATGGCGCTAGCCTTTGCCAGCAGGCCTGTTCCAACGACCATCATATAAGCGGCATAAGAGAATTGCTGATTGTCGAGCATGTATGGTGTGAAATACGGTGCACACAACTGAGCGGAAAAAGCAAAAGCCCACAGAAAGGCCATGAGTGCCCCAGCTGGTGAGTGCACGATGGCACCAGTTTTTTTCCAGAGTTGGCGTAGAAGATTGCCTTCCACATGGCTTTGTATTGTTTTTGGACTCTGGTGCCTGTTGTCAGACAAGCGAGGCGAAACTTCACGACATGCTAGCAGGCATAGTGTTGAAATAGTACGACTGACCGATGCCACTGCAAAAAGACAAGCAAATACAGGAAGAATAATGTCGAATTGTTCGGCGACCTGAAGTGCAAGGCCAGCCATCAAAAATCCGATGAGCGTTGCCAGTTGAGCAAGTCTGTTCCGCTGCGCAAAGTAGGCTGCACGGATCTGCGCAGGAATAAGTACCCCCATCCATGTATTCCAAGCAGGCACACCTGCCATGCCTGCTGACCAATAGATACTCGTGACAACCAAGAGATGGCTAAAGGATGCCTTTCCCTGAATGGCCCAGAAAATAAGCGGAAGAAAGCTGGCTGATTGAATGGTCGTGCAACCAATGACCCAGAGCCGATTGCTGCCGAGGCGATTGACAGCTACCGGCGTAATAAGTTGTACGAGTGCTGCAATGAGAATCGACAGGCTCGGGATCAGTCCGGCGGCAACTGGTCCCAATCCGAGAGCAAGGACAAAGGCTGGAAAAAAAATCTCTCCACAGCCGATCATGACGCTGTATGCCGTTGCATCAGCGGTAGAGACGAATAAATCTCGGCGAAGTAAACTTGCTGTTTTGAAGCGAATCACGGGCGTAGTTTGGCGAGAGGAGATGACAGTCTATAGTGATGAGTCTGACTATAGTTTGAACCTCGAAGTAAATGACGGACGTATCACAACTTTTCCTGGAAAGACTTGCTATGAAGGCTCTAGTTACTGGTGCTACTGGTTTTGTTGGTCCTTGGCTCTTGCGTCTCCTTGATAATCCAGCAGTTGTAACGCGTTCCCCAGATCGAGCCAGACACCTTCTTGGGAATTTGGCCGGTCCGATTTATAAGTGGAACCCCATGAAAGATCCGTTGCCACCAGAAGCTCTTGATGGGGTCGATGTTGTGTTTCATTTGGCGGGTGAATCCGTCGCTGAGGGGCGTTGGACAAAGGAGAAAAAATCTCGCATTCGAGATAGTCGCATTCTTGGGACTCGTCATGTGGTGCAAGGAATGTCGCAATCGTCTCAAAAGCCAGCAATACTAGTGTCTGCTTCAGCAGTTGGTTTTTATGGTGATCGAGGAGATGAAGAACTTACAGAGTCAGCGCAGCCAGCTGATAACTTTCTTGCTGACGTGTGCGTAGAGTGGGAACGTGAGGCAATGGCCGCCCAACAGCACGGGGTGCGGGTAGTGTCCGCACGTACCGGGATTGTGCTTGGTTCGCATGGAGGGGCATTGTCCAAGATGCTTACGCCTTTCAGGTTGGGGCTTGGTGGTCCTCTCGGTAGCGGCAAACAATGGATGCCGTGGGTGCATGTGTCTGATCTTGCGAGGTTGTATGTACATGCTGCAGAAACTGGTTCGATACATGGTCCAATGAATGCAGTCGGGCCTCACCCAGTGCGGAATAGTGAGTTTACGAAAGCCCTTGGTCGCCAATTGCACCGGCCTGCTTTCATGCCTGCCCCGTATATTGGTCTCCGTATTCTCTTTGGTGAATTTGCTCAGATTCTTTTTGATTCGCAACGTGTTATACCGAAGGTTGCCACTGATTCGGGCTTCACATTTAACTATCCCGAGATCGAGTCCGCGTTCCGTGATATTTTAGGAAAAGCTGCCTAATAGTCATTCGCATGCAACTCGTTTGTGAATAGAGGATCCTAAATATCAGGAGTCCACCACCGTTGCTGCCCTTGAAAGACGATCGCGAATGGCTTCCCATGAATGAGTATGAGGTGGGTCGTCGCAAATGATTCGATCGAGTTCACGCTTATCAATGGCATGCAGAGTCGCATAGAGCATTGCTGCAAAAGCGTTGGGTGTCTTGGGAACAGGAATTACAAGTACGTTATGTGACGAAGCGAGCGAACGAGTGACAGGATCGTCTATGTGTGACGTCATCCAAGCGATGCGGCTCCCGGCTTCAAGTAACTCTTTGACTCGGCTTGCAGCATCCGTAGTCAATTCCAGAGGGGTTTTGGGTGCATAGTGACGTGCGTGGAGCCCTGGCGAGCGAGTTTGTGTCTGATGCATGTCGATGGATTGCGTATTCACCGTTACAGTCTCACCGAGGATCGACTCAAGATGTTCTCGGTCAATGGGGCCTGGACGTAATATCTGAAAGGGTGTTGCGGTACAGTCAATCACCGTTGATTCAATGCCATGGACACATTGGCCACCGTCAAGAATGAGGTCGACACGATGCCTCAGGCTTTCAAGTACATGACTTGCGCATGTCGGTGAGAGTGATTCTGAGCGATTTGCGCTTGGGGCTGCAAGTGGATACCCAGATTGATTAATGATCCATTGCATGATTCGATGATCAGGACAACGAAGAGCAACAGTTGAGCCACCAGCTGTCACATTATCAGGCACAATTTTTTTTTTGGGAACCACGATTGTTGCTGGTCCGGGCCAAAAGTGTGAGGCAATTGCATCAGCGGTATCCGGCCAGTCCGCGGCAAGCGTCTTAGCCATTTCTTTATCGGCAACGTGAACAATCAATGGATTCGTTGCGGGGCGTCCTTTTGCCTGAAAAATTCGATCAACGGATTCGCTATCAAGTGCATCTGTCGCTAGGCCATAAACGGTTTCAGTTGGTAGAGCGACAAGCCCCCCGCTACGAACCAGCTGTACTGCACGCTTCAGTGCCAACTGTGCTGCTGGGGTTGGAGACGTGGCGTTTTTTGGCCAGTCAATCGTCAAGATGTCAGGGAGTCGGCTTGCCATATGGGGGTCGGTTGCAAGGATGATCAAACAAGAGCATCATGACATGTCCAGTAGCTCCTTCCCAGTGCGTGCCTTGGGATTCGGTTTTTCAGAAGGACTTAGTTGTGACTCAAAGCAATTCTACATCACCTGTGGTTGGCATTGTGATGGGCAGTCGGTCTGACTGGTCAACACTTCAGCGTGCGTCTTTGACTCTTGAGCAGTTTGACGTTCCTCACGAATGTGAGATTGTTTCAGCCCACCGAACACCAGATAAGCTTTCGGAATATGCAAAAACGGCAGCGAGTCGTGGCATTAAGATTATTATCGCTGGTGCCGGAGGTGCAGCTCATTTGCCTGGAATGGTTGCCGCTCAAACGCCATTACCGGTACTTGGTGTGCCAGTTGAATCATCGATGCTTCGTGGTGTTGATTCATTGTTGTCTATCGTGCAAATGCCAGCTGGGATTCCAGTGGCCACATTAGCAATTGGTCCTGCGGGTGCCACGAACGCAGCGCTCCTTGCAGTTTCCATTCTGGCAACAACTGATTCTGGTTATGAAAAAAAACTTCTTGAGTATCGAACAGCTCAGACGGAGCGTGTTCTCTCTGAGTCTCCTCGTGACGTATCTTGAGCATAGTATGTTGTGAAGAGGAAGAAAAAGTAGTGCTGGTGAAAAGATGAACCCTCTCCCATCAAGACAACATGCTCACGGAGTAGCCCCTCATGCGATCCTCGGCGTTATGGGAGGAGGCCAGTTGGGAGCAATGTTTGCCGTAGCTGCCAAACGGATGGGGTATCGTGTCGAAGCCATTTCGGACAGTGCAGATTGTCCGTGTGCGCATCACTGCAATAGAGTGCATGTTGTGGATTATTCAGATCAAGAACGCTTGATTGAAATCGCAAAGTCACTCGATGTGCTCACATTCGAATTTGAGAATATACCAGTGCACGCGGTACGTGCGATGGAAGATTTTGTTCCCATACGGCCAGCACCAGATGTACTTTATATCACGCAAGATCGAGTGCGTGAAAAGACGTTCTTGGTAGAAAATGGTTTTCATTGTGCGCCTCATCACATTGTGCGTTCTCACACAGAACTTGAAGCGGCAATAAAAAAACTTGGTTTTCCGTGTGTTCTGAAGACGGCTGCGTTTGGTTATGATGGGAAAGGTCAGCAAAAAATTCAGTCGCATGAGGATATACAACGCGCTTGGGAGTTTCTTGGATCTCAAGAGTGTGTGTTGGAGGGTTGGGTTGATTTTGATTGTGAAGTTTCAGTTGTTGTAGCACGTGGACTTGATGGTCAAAGCGTTGTGTTTGCTCCATCGCGGAATGCTCACGTTGACCATATTCTAGATGTTTCATCAGTGCCATCAGGTCTATCAGAATCCATTTGCAAGGAAGCAGAACAAGTAGCCTCTGAGATTCTTGAAAAACTGGAAGTTGTCGGAGTGGCCTGTGTTGAGTTTTTCGTAACGAAGGCAGGAAAAATACTGGTAAATGAGATTGCACCGAGGCCGCATAATTCAGGCCACCTGACCATCAATGCATGTGAGACAAGTCAGTTTGAGCAGCAAGTGAGGGCGATTTGCGGCCTCCCCCTCGGGTCGTCGAAGCAACTTGCTGCAGCTGCCATGGCCAACATCCTTGGTGACTGTTGGCAACGCGGTGAGCCTCAGTGGTCATCGGCCCTCAGTGTGCCTGGTGTAAGCCTCCACCTGTATGGAAAACATCAGCCAAGAAAGGGTCGAAAAATGGGGCATCTGACTGCGACAGCTCCAACAGTCGACCAGGCTATACGAAATGTCAAACACAGTAGAGAGTTGGCGAAAGGGTGAGCCGCTGTACGTGTCGGAGGCTTTATGAATATGCGTTCAAGAACAACAGATGCACGTAAAGAATATAAGAAAAGTGCCCTCATTGAGTCTGACATAGTGGATGATCCGATTGAGCAGTTCGCACAATGGTATGACAGTGCTTTAGCCGCTGGAGTGCCAGAGCCTGAGGCGATGACACTTTCAACAGCAACATGTGATGGACGGCCATCAGCGCGTATCGTATTACTCCGTGGATTTGATCATGGTGGATTCCGTTTTTTCACCAACTATGCAAGCCGCAAAGGAAAAGAATTGGTTGACAATCCATTTGCTTCTCTGACGTTTTACTGGCCTCAATTGGAGCGACAGGTGCGTATAGAGGGGGACGTCCAGAAACTCAGAGATGCTGAAAGCGATACATATTTTCAGAGTCGTCCAAGAAATTCCCGTATTGGTGCAATAATTTCTCCACAAAGTGAGAGCATTGCGAATCGTGAAGTATTGGAGCAGCGTTTTGCTGAGTATCAAAAAAGGTATTCTGAGAATGAGTCGATTCCACGGCCATCCAACTGGGGAGGGTATCGACTCAAGCCATCACAGATTGAATTCTGGCAGGGACGTCCAAGTCGACTGCATGATCGGATTCAATTTCGGCATCTCGCGAACGGTTCTTGGTCCATTGAGCGATTGGCACCGTGAAAGACGGTGCTCGGCACGTATCCCGGCTATTTATTGCGGTTTGAGCATTCGGCCCCTCCAAGACGTATGACATCCAAGGGAGCGACGAATGAATGCATACCATTGGATGCCCAAAAACACTGCAATGCCTAAAGGATGAGCCAAGACACTCAGCGTGCTTTCTTGAAACCGGTAGGCATTCAGACAACGTGGGAGATACGTCAATGCAGCAGCAATCAAAGCAAGTGCGATAGTCCATGTTGACCAGGCATGCCATCCGTCAAGAAAACCGGTTGTCACCAGACCAATGGGAAGAATACTGCCCCCTGCAAGTAAAACGGTGAACGGCAGGATTGTTTTCGGGCTTCCGATGCCTTCAGTTGCGTTCTTCGCAAGCCCGACACAGACATCAATGCTTTGGCTGTACATCCGACAGGAAGCAATATCAGATGCATCAAAAATATCTGTTGTGAGACCAGCGCGGCGGTATGCACGCGGAAGCATGATCCCGTCATGGAGGGAGGCTTTTATCGCTTCGTGTCCTCCTGCTGCAAAATAAGATTTGCGATGTGTCAGAAACCATTGTCCGCACCCCGCTGCCATTCCAATGTCTCCAGTGAGACGGCTCCTATGAATGGGCAAATATCCAAGCAGTAAATAGTGAATGAGGGGGAGTACTAACCATTCGAGAAATGAGTGCGTGATCTGTTTGGGAAAGCCACTTACGAGATCAGCTCGCGAAATATCAAGGTATGCAAGGCTTCGATTAATCGCATCAGGAGCTAATGAGACATCGACATCAAGAAACAGAAGAATCTCATTGCTGGCATGTTTCGCAAGTGTGGCGCACGCGAATTGCTTTCCGCACCATCCATCGGGCAACGGTGTTCCTCGAAGAAGTTGAAGGCGAGGTTCATCCGTTGCCATCTTTGCAACAAGATCTCCAGTGCCGTCTGTGCTCTCGTCATCGAGGATAAGGAGTTCGAGTTGCACCCCGCGACTTGCCAAAACGTCTGATATCAGACGACAAATCGCATTGGCTTCATTGCGAGCCGGCACCAAGACAGAAACGGCTTGTACGGGGCCTTGAGGTGGACACCGATGAAATTCTCTCATGTTGATCAGTGTGAGGGCAGCCGGAATGAGTGTGCAGAGGAAACCTACAACGGCCAAAATGCCAATAAGAAAAGGACTCATTAGCTCCCTCTTCGCCGATACGTGCCATGAGATGCGTCAAAGTGTTTGCCTTTATACCAGGCATGGAGCCGCCTCAGGACATCATAGATGCCTCCAACACCGACGTGGCCACGTTCGAGGGTTTGAAAACATGAGTCATCACGAGTCATCGCGGCTGATGCGAGGCGATCCTGTGTTGTTTCAAGGTTTTGTGTGAGAAGATGATTCCATGATTCAGCGGTTCGGTCAGGATCGTCTGCTATACGAATCGGTTGACCGAATGCAACAAGTGCTTCAGGAAGGCGCTCGTCCCAAAAAGGATATTCAACCGCAAGTGGCACAACGATTCCTCGTCCGGACGCAACCGCATGCCCAACACCGGGACGAATCGTCACAGGACGTTTTCTCGGGTCGACGAACTCTCCCTGAGAGGTGATCCAGAAGATAACATCTGAGCGATGACTTGCAGCGCGGGCAAACCGGAGAAACTGTGCAGCCCCAGAGTAGGTATCCGGATTAATGCCAAGAAAACCAATTGTCTCCAAAAACTTGTACTTCCCAAGCGCAGATTCATCAATTGGTCCGTAGTTCAATCGCTGTGGGTACAAATGAGTAGCAACACAGAGAAAAATAAGTGGGTCCCACCAGCCAGGATGATTTGTATAGATGATGACAGGTTCATCGTCGATCGACGGGTAATCAGACTCGCCAGATTCTCCATGAAGAAGTCTGACTGCATGAAGATTCTTTTTGAGATATCTATCCACATACCACATAAACCATGCGAATCGCTTATGCGCAAAGGGTGGTAGATCAGACGAAGGTGATAAGGGCGGCATGAGAAGGCCGATACACTTAGACGACGCAGGGTTCTGGGTTTTGTTTCGAACCTACTGGGTTCACGATCTTATCTTGATCGACACAGTCAGCAGCAATCCACCCCGACATTAAGACCATTGGCATACCAGGGCCCGGGTGAGCAGATCCTCCAGCAAGATACAGCCCCTGCACATCTGGTGAACGATTGGAAGGCTTGAATGCACCAAGGAACCGCCCATGACTGGCCAGCCCATAAATTGCTCCATCTAAGACGTGGTAACGGTCATTGATGTCCTGAGGCGTCAGTGCATGTTCAAAGACAATGCGGTCTTCAAGATCGGATAACCCTGCTGTCTGTCTGAGTTTTTCAATGATGCGGTTTCGATATGCCGGAAACATTTCTTTCCAATCATGGTGCGGCCGAAGATATGGCGTGTGTACAAGCACATAGAGTGCTTCTCCCCCAGGAGGAGCAACAGTTGGCTCGGTGATGGCTGGAGCACAGACGTAGCATGTCGGGTCAGGTGCTGGTTCACCCTTTCGATAGATCCATTCAAATTCTTCGTGGGGATCTTCTGAGAAAACAAAGTTGTGATGGATCAATTGTTCATATCGCTTGTTAAGTCCCAGATAGAGAACAACACCAGAACAAGCAGGCTCGTATGTACGCCGTTTCAGAAATCGATGTTGAGGCTGTCCATCAATGAGTTCACGATGTGTTCGAACACTATCGGAATTACTAATGACGACACCCGCTCGGATGCATTCTCCGTCTGCGGTCTCGATCCCACGAACCTGATTCTGCTCAACCATGATGCGCTTGACCGGGGTGTTGGTGCGGATCTCAACACCCAGTTCTTCTGCCAAACGGATCAGCGCACGGGGAACAGCTCCTGTGCCACCCTTGGGATACCAGACTCCGTCGTTTGCCTGCATGTGGGCAATGCCACATAGTACGGCAGGTGATTCATCTGGCGCACTTCCCACATATTGGGTGAAGTGGTCAAGCATCTGGGCAGCTCTCGCATCCGGCACGAAAGACCGAACTGTTCCAGCAACAGTGTGGCCAGGCCGCATCCCAATAACTTCACGGAGAAGTTTCAGATTCATTGAGCGCCGAGGGTCGAACATGTCTTTTATGCCCCCAACACTTCGCCAAAAAAAGAATTCATTCGAAAGGTTGTGGAGTCTTTCTGAAAGCTCCATAAAGCGACCGTAGCCATCACCCGCACCCGTGTCTGGGGAATAGCTGTCAAGAATCGCTTTCATTTCATTTACATTGCTGACAAGATCGAGCGTTGTGCCATCAGTGAAAAAACTTCGCCACTGAGGATCAAGAGGGATAAGGTCAATCTCAGACTCAAGCGATTTGCCAGCCTCGGCAAAAATACGTTTCAGGACACGGGGAATGGTGAGAATGGTTGGTCCCATGTCGAAACGAAAACCTTGATCCTCCAGGACAGCCGCTTTTCCTCCTACCCATGAATTTTTTTCGCACAGTGTCACGGCAAAGCCACGGGCTGCGAGGGTGCACGTTGCTGCGAGACCGGCGAGGCCTGAGCCAATAACTACCACCCGTTCTTGAGTCTGTGAGTCTTTCATGTTTCTTTCTGATGGGGTGGAGGAATCTGATAATCCACGTATGAAATAATTACGTCGAAATGGTCACAGGAGGCTCAACAAAGTCTCTGTCAGATTGAGGTGATGTTGATGGGCGCTGAACAGAGTGTTTCGGTGGTTGGATGTCGAGATCCTTCAGCAATAAATCGGAGGTAATGCGTGCAGATGAATAGATGACTGGAAGACCGCTTCCCGGATGCGTGCCTCCTCCGACCAAATACATGCGGTCAATATCTTCAAATCGGTTGTGAGGTCGCATGTGGAGCATCTGAGTGAGGTCGTGGGATAGATTGAATGTAGCACCTCGATAAATTTCGTAATCGTCCTGCCAGTTATCGGGGGTGATCATTTTTTCAAAACGAATCCTCTGACGAATGTCGGTAATGCCGATTCGTTCCATCTGGTCTAACGCAACATCACGGAACTGCATGGATTCCGTTTCCCAATTGATATTCGGGTGCCGATGACTGACTGGAACAAGCAAATACAGTGTACTCATCCCCTCAGGAGCAAGAGAGGGATCGGTGACACATGCGTTTTGCACGTACATTGATGGATCACGACTCAACACGTGACGGTTTTCGATATCGGCAAGATTGGAACGGTAGTTTTCTGAGAGATAGATCGTATGATGCGGAACGTCGTCATAACGACCCTCGATTCCAAGGTAGAGCATAAACGTTGAGCATGAAAATCGTTTGCTCGCAATACGACGATCATTCCACCGACGCCTGAGGTGATCCGGAACAAGGCGAGTCATACTTCGAGCAAAGTCTGCATTGACCACAGTTGCGTCAGCTTTGTACTCACGTTGGGCCGTCTGCACGGATGTAATCCGCTGACCATGAAAATTAAGGGATTCAACGGGCTCTTCATAATGTATTTCGACGCCCATCTCAGTAGCAATACGAGCCATCACCGAAGAGATAGCGCCGCAGCCTCCTATAGGATGATAGACGCCATGTTCATATTCCAAGAATGAAAGAATCGAGAATAAACTCGGACAACGAAAAGGTGACATGCCGAGGTACTTCGACTGAAATGTAAAAGCTAGCCGAACTCGTTCGTCTGAAAAGAAGGTGCCCAATTCGGCGTCAAGACTTTTCCATGGCTTCAAAATAGGCATCATCTTCAGGAGGTCGGGAGATGCCAGATCCCACCATCCCTCGAAGGGCTGCTCTAGAAATGGGGCAAATTTTTCAAATTTCTTTCTGTTCTCCGTCATGAAACGGGTAAAGGATCCTTGGTCATTCGGCGACAGTGCAGAGACAGCAGCCTCCATTCGTTCAATATCAGGTGTGCATTGGAGGTCTCCACCCGCTCCAAACACAAGGCGATATTGAGGATCCAACCGAACCATCTCAATTTCATTCTTCAGGCTGTACCCGCATGCTGCAAATATTTCTTCAAGCACTCGAGGGTACAGAAAAAACGTTGGGCCAAGGTCAAATGAGAATCCTTGGGATGTTTTGAGCGTACTCGTCCTTCCGCCTGGGACGGCAAGTCTTTCCAATACGCGCACATGGACCCCTGCTTGCGACAAAAGCATCGCAGTGGCGAGGCCACCTGGGCCGGCTCCGATAATGTTGACCGTTCGCGT
>MDSZ01067566.1_pt1 | contig 14964 bp, 14 predicted proteins | sample 811201 | NCBI WGS metagenome assembly MDSZ01 (sample SAMN05326647, study PRJNA326480) | marine metagenome | isolation source: seawater | place: Indian Ocean: North | collected 2010
AATTATATTAGAGATAAATATTATAAATATACAAATTATATCAGTTAAATTTTTAGACAAATAAAGTTGAAATATTAAAAATAATAAAAGTACAAAAGAATAAACAAAAATAAATCTATTTATATTCTTTGGTTTAAAATTTATCATTATTATTTTAATTTATAGTAAATTAAATATTGTTAAATTATAAGATAAAGATAGTAAATTTAATTGTCAGAAAAAATTTTATAGTTTAGTAAATATATAAATGAAACAAGTAATTTTAAACAAAATAATTGCAACTTCTCTTCAAATCAAAAGAAATATAATTTCTTATTTTAATAGAAAAAATATTGAAAAAAATTTGTTACAAAAGTTTTTAGGACTAAATATTGAAACTGTAAATATTTGTAATGCAAACTGTACTTTCTGTGCATATCAATACCAAACCCGTGAGACAGGTATAATGGAAATGGGATTGTTTAAAAAAATTATTAATGAATATATTGAAATTGGTGGTGGAGATCTTGGATTAGGACCCACAGTAGGAGATCCATTGGCTGACAAATATATTTTAGAAAGAATAAAATTTGCTCGGAACTTTAATAAAATTAAAAAAATTGGTTTTTTTTCAAATTTAATAGCATTGGGCAGGTTTAACATTAAAGATTTTGTTAATTCTGGATTAACAAATTTAGTAATATCAACTTCTGGTTTTAATGAAGATATGTATTTAAGGGTATACAGATCGAAAGAATACAAAAAAATGTATAATAATTTAACTGAATTATTAGTTGAAAATAATAATTCTGGTAACCCAATTGACATAATCATTGAAATGAGATCAGACAAATCTTTAAAAGAAACTTTAAATTTTTCAGATTATAAAAAACTCCTAAAGTATATACCAGCTGATAAGATTCTTTGTAAATTTAGATATGATGACTGGGCTGGCAAAATAAAAAAATCTGAATTAACTGGTGAAATGAAAATTAGAAATATGATGATATCAATGAGATTTAGATATTCAGCTTGTTTTGAATATTACAATGGACCTACAATTTATTGGAATGGTGATGTTGGTATTTGTGGTTGTAGAGATGTAGATGCTAAAGAATTAATAATTGGTAATGCAAAAAATGAAAAAATTAAAAATATTTGGTATAATGAAAAACATTTAAATATTTTAAATAATTTTGTAAAAGTTCCACCTAATATATGTAAAGCTTGCACACACTATGACAACATTTCAAACCTTGGATCTGCCGAATGGAAGGACAAAATAGCAAGAGCACCTAATATTAATTAATAAAATATAAATAATAATTAAATTAATTCATGAGGATATTATATATAGGACCTAAAATTGGTAATGCTTATTTACAATATAAAGCGTTAAAAGATATTTATAAAAAAGTTGATATCATAGATACTTATAATTCAATTTTTAAAATAAATTTTTTTTTAAAATTTTTTGTTCATATTTCACCATTTGTTTTTGAAAGATACTTTAAAAATTTTATTTTAAGAAAAATAAAAAAAAAAATATGACTTGATTTATGTTCGATCTGGAGAATTGATCGGAGATAAATTGATAATCCAATTAAAAAAATTGACAAATAAAATAGTTTTTTTTTGTAATGATAACCCGTTTGTAAAAAGAGACAAAAAAAAATGGGAACTTTTCAAAAAAGCATCTAGTTTTTATGATTTGATAGTATTCCAAGATAATTCAAGAATTAAAGCTGCTAAAAAATACGGATTAGACAATGTATTACTGATGCATCCACCATACGATAAAAATATACATATGTTAAAAAAAAACAAAAATGAAAAAAAAATTTATGACATTATTTTTGTTGGAACTTGGTCATTTAAAAAATCTTTATTAATTCATAAATTAATAAATTCGGGTATTAATATAAAAGTTTTTGGTCCAAGATGGAACAAAGACCCTATTTTAAATAAATACAATAGTATAATTAAATCCGGTGAATTTCCTTATTTAAAGTATACAAATTTAATTAAAAAAACAAAAATTGCTTTATGCTTATTTTCTGATGAAAATAAGGATGAAATTACAGCAAGATCTATGGAAATACCAGCAATAGGAACATTTATGCTCTCTTTAAAAACTCGAGCTATGCAAAAAACTTTTAAAGAAAATAAAGAAGTTGTTTTTTTCAAAAATTATAAAGATTGTATAAACAAATGTAATTATTATTTAAAAAATCCAAAAAAATTAGAAAAAATTGCTAAAAATGGACACTATAAAGTTACAAAAATAATTAAAAATAATAATCACGAATTTGTTAAAAAAATTGTAAACAAAATTTTCTAAATTTAATAATCTATGAAAATAAAATACATACTTACACATCCTATTCAATATCAAGTGCCGATGATAAAATTTTTGATCAAAAATAATATTAATTTAACAGTTCTTTATAGAAGTGATTTAAATACAAAAACACATTTTGATGAAGGTTTTAAAAAAAAAATAACTTGGAAAACAAATCTATTAAAAGGATATAAATATAGATTTCTAAATCATTTCGGTACAAATAAAATTGGAACTATCCTGCCCTTAACCACTGATTTTTATAGAGGGATATTAGATAAAAGCACTGATATCATCTGGATACATAATTTAAAAATTTGGTACAACTTGTTAATTATAATTTTTGCAAAAATTTTAAAAAAAAAAGTATTTGCAAGAGATGAAGTTCATAAATTTAGTAAAGAAAGAAATCTTTTCAATAATTTATTTAACAAGATATTTTATAAACTTATAAATCCTTTTATAGATATTTTTTTAGCTATTGGATCAATGAATAGGAAATATTATTTAGAAAATAATGTACCTAAAAAAAAAATTATTCTAATGCCATATGTTGTTGATAACAAACTTTTTGCTCCCAAAAAAAAAATTACTAAAAATAAAAGAATTCAAATACTTTTTGCTGGAAAATTAATAAAAAGAAAAGGTATTGATATACTTTTAAAAGCAATAACAATTTTAAATAATAAAAAAAATTTAAAAAACAAGTTTGATTTGACTATTGTTGGTGATGGTGTCCTAAAAAATTCAATTCAAAACTATATTAAAAAAGGTAATTTAAAAAACATAAAATTATTATCATTTAAAAATGAACTAGAGCTGTCAAATTTGTATCAAAAATCAGATATTTTTATTATGCCTTCATATCATGAGCCATGGGGTTTAACAGTAAATGAAGCCCTGGCTTCTAAAAATGCAATTGTTTGTTCTGATAAAGTAGGATCATCTTATGATCTGGTAAAAAATGGACAAAATGGCTATCTCTTTAAAGAAAAAGATTTTAAAGATCTTGCTGCAAAAATTTTTAAATTGATAAATGATAGAAAAAAAATAGAGAAATATAAAATAAAAAGCTTAAAGATAATTTCAAATTGGTCTTTTAAACAATGTCTTGATGGTTTAAGACAAGCAGTAGTAAGGATTAGTTAACTATTTAATAAAATGAATAATAGTGTTTTGATAACTGGAGGAGCTGGATTTATTGGAATAAATGCTGCAAAATTTTTTTTAAATAAAAAATTTAAAGTTATTATAATTGATAATTTTTCAAGAAAAGGCACAATTCAAAATATAAAAGATTTACAATCAAAGAAATATTTAAGTAAATATTTAAAAATTATCAAAGTAGATTTAAGAAACTCAAAAAAAATTAATGAAATAATTAAAAATATAAAACCTAAACTTATATTGCATTTAGCAGGACAAGTAGCAGTAACAACTTCTATAATTAATCCAATTAATGATTTTGAAATTAATATAAAAGGAACGGTTAATTTACTTGAGGCTTGTAGAAATCATTCAAAAGAAAGTTTAATAATATATTCATCAACAAATAAAGTTTATGGGAAAATTGATAATTATAAAAAAACAAACAAGTTAAGATACTATGTGAATAAAAATAATATTACATCTGAAAATTCTAATTTAGATTTTTATTCACCTTATGGATGTTCAAAAGGTGCTGCAGATCAATATGTAAGAGATTATTCTAGAATATACGGTCTTAAAACAGTTGTGTTGAGACAAAGCTGTATTTATGGAAGAAATCAATTTGGTGTTGAAGATCAAGGTTGGGTCGCGTGGTTTATAATAGCTTTTATGCTAAAGAAAAAGATTACAATTTATGGAAATGGTAAACAGGTTAGAGATTTATTATTTGTAGATGATTTGTGTAATCTTTTCCTCAGAATTTATAAGAAGAGAAAAAAATGCTCTGGTGAAATTTTTAATATTGGTGGTGGCTTAAGAAATACCTTAAGCCTTTTAGAATTAGTTAAATTATTAAAAACTAAGTTTAAACTTGATACTAAGATAAATTTTGGAAAAGAAAGAGATGGGGATCAAAAAATATTTGTCAGTGATAATAGTAAAATAAAAAAATTTGTTAATTGGGAGCCAACTACAAGCTTCAATAACGGTATTAAAGAGATTATTTATTGGACTGAGGAAAATCTTGATAAAATCAAAAAACTTTAATTAAGTAACTTTTTATAAATTTTATTAATTTGATCATGGTAAGGTATTAAGTTTAACTTTTTTGATTGTTTCAAAGAAATTGATCTAAATTTATTTTGGTATTTTTTTTTAGTCAATATTTTTAAAATTAAATTAGAAATTTTATTTCTTTCCTGTAAATTAAATGATGATTTTTTATTTACAAATTCTTTTAAAGAACCTTTTTTACTCGTTATAATTGGTAACCCACATTTCATAGCTTCTAAACATGGTAAACCAAATCCTTCATAAAGAGATGGGAAAAATAAAAGATCTGATATTTTATAAAGTAAAGACATTTCATTTCTTGTTAGTGAATCAAATGAGTAAATTTTTTTTTTTGTATTTTTCTTCAATTAAATTATCAGAAAAATTACCTATTTTAATTAATATAATATTGTTATTAAATTTTAATATTTTTTTAAATATTGAGTATGAATAAGAAAAATTTTTATAAAAAGATGTATCAAAACAAATAATTTTTTTTTTATCGATAGGAAGTTTAAATTTTTTAATAGAAACAGATTTACTTACTTTTTTTACATTAAAACAAGCTTCAACCTCAGGATATACAACAGAAATTTTAGAAGGATTTACTTTTGTATATTTAACTAAATCTTTTTTACTTTGTTTACTTAAAGCAACAATATGATCAAAATATTTTATTTTTGATATTGAATATTTGAATAATAAAGAATTTCTATTTAATTTGTTTTCAAAAATTATAGGTATCAAATCATTAATAGTTACTACTTTTTTTGAAGAATTAATAAATCTGCATAAATGTGAATAGCTATGATCTATTACATGTGAAATATCAGATTTGCTTAAAAATAATATTTGAAAAGGATAGCTTATATATCTTTCAAATCTCATTATAAAATTATTTTGTTTTATAAATTTAGAAAAAAAAGTTTTAGGTATATATGTGCTAACTTTATTTTTAAAATATTTTTTTTGGCCATGGCTTATATAATTGCCTAACATTTCCATGCTTGATCGTTTGTCTTCTTTAAAGCAAAAAAAATATCTTATGTTCATTTTTATTTACTATTAATCAATAAATTAATTAACTTTTCGTTTGTTTGTGCGTAATTTTTTTTGGGGTTTTGAAAAATGGTTTTTTTAAAAATATTTTCACCCGAATTAGCTTTTAATAATAATTTAGATAACTTAACGTGATCTTTTGGATCAAAAAAAGAGGAAGAATGATATGTCCCTATTGTTTCATGTGCATATTGTAAATCTGCAGCTATTATAGGTAGATTATTTTTTTTTGCTTCAGATAATGGCAGGCCCCAAGTCTCCATCATTGATGGAAAAATAAGAGCATCTGAATTTTTGTACAAATTTAAAAGTTTTTTATTTGTTTGGAAGCCTATAAATTTTAATGAACTAAGATGATTGTATTTTTTATATATATGTTTTGCATAAGAATTTTGTTTTACATTAAAAGTAAAAATAATTTTTCCATCCCATGATTTATTTTCCTCTAAAATTTTTGCTGTTTCACCTAGTAATTCAAAATTTTTATAAATATAAGGAAATGATGGATATAAAAAATTTTGGTATTTTTTATTTTTAGTTTTTTGTTTTCTGGTATTATGAATATATTCTAGATTAGCAACAATAATTTTGTTTTTTTGAAATCTCTTTGAAAATTCTTTTTTCATCCAATTAGATTGAACAATTATACTAGTATTTTTTTTTAAATTTATATTAAAGAAAAAACTGTAAATCCTTCCTTGAGCTTTAAATATTAGATTATTTAAAAGATCATATAATGATGAGTAAAAAAAAGGTGAAGGAGTATGATAGTATGTAAAAAGTTTCTTTGTTACTACATTCGGTGTTATGCTGTCGCAGGAAATTATTATATCAGGGTCAATTTTTTTGGTAATTTTCTTCAATCCAAAATAAAAAGTATAAATTTTATGTAAAAAACTTCTTCTATAATTGTTAAATTCAATTTCAGATATTTTTTTTTGTTTTAAAATTAATTTCTGACTTACAAATAAATATACTTTGTAATCTTTAAACTTATTTAAGATTGTTTCTATTAATCTTTTTTCAAATTTATAATGATTCTTGTTCATCGTTAACGATGAAATAATTATTTTTTTTTTTATCTTGATAGATTTTTTATCACTCATGAATGTGTTTTTTTATACATACCAATTCATATTCAATCAATATATACTCAAATATTATAGTTGGTTTTATGAATATAAATGACAGAGTAAAGAGAGAGAAAGAATCTCACGAAAATGAAGATGTTTTATATGAAAGCATTAAATTAAAAAATAGATTTAGTCATATTACTAAATACCCTGGCTTTTTAAACATGGAGAAAAGGTTTAAAAATTTCTATGAAAATTCGAATGATAAAATTGTTTTAGATTATGGCTGTGGAAAAGGTCTTGATAGTTTAAAATTATTAAAATCTGGATCGTTTGTTTACGGAATAGACATTGCAGAAAATTACATTAATGAGTCAATCGAACTTGCTAAAAAAAATGGATTTAAGGAAGATAAATTTAATTTTCAGGTTATGGATGCTCATAATTTAACTTTTAAAGATAATATGTTTGATCTGGTTATTGGTAATGGAATCCTTCATCATCTAGATAAATTCGTGGCAATAAAATCAATTTATAGAGTTTTAAAACCTGGTGGTAGATTAGTTTTTAAAGAACCACTTGGTGACAATCCTTTATTAAAAGTTTTTAGATATCTCACACCTAAAGCAAGAACAATAGATGAAGAACCCTTTTCAAAAAAAGATCTAGATAAAATAGTAGATCCTAGTTTGTGGAAAACAGAAAATATGTTTTTCTGTGGTTCAATAAATTCGTTTTTAGCTGTATTGACATCATTAATTATTCCAAACTCACCTCAAAATAAATTATTAGATTTTGGTAATTATTTAGAAAAAAAAATTAATAAAATTAAATATTTTCAATCTTGGAACCAATATGTTTTATTTAATCTTATTAAAAGATAATGAATAAAATACTTATACATGATTATGCAGGTCATCCATTTCAATTTGAATTATCTAGATATCTAGCAAAGAGATTCATAGTTTATCATTTATATTTTGAAAATGATTACGGACCTAAAGCTGACTTTTTAAAATATAAGATGAAAAATCTTTTTGTCCGGGGAATTGGTAAAAATATAAATTATAATAAAAATAATTTTATAAATAGATTTTTTAATGATATTAAATATGGAAAGGAATTGGAAAAGCAAATCAATAATTTAAATCCTGATTTGATTATATCTGGTAACTGTCCAACTTTATCACAATATTATATTTTAAAATCAGCAAAAAAAAATAAATCTAAATTCGTGATGTGGATCCAAGATTTTTATTCTATTGCAGTAGAAAAATTACTCAAAAAAAAATCTTTTTTTTTAACTCCTGTTTCAATTTTATTTAAATATTTAGAAAAAAAGCAACTTAAAGACTCTGATAAAATTATAATTATATCAAAAGATTTTGAAAAGACTTTAAAATATTGGAATATAGACTTGGAAAAAGTCTGTTTTATACCTAATTGGGGAAATTTAGAAAATATTATTTATTCAAAAGAAAAAAATTTTAATTTTATTAACCAAAACAATTTAGATAAAAAAAAATTCTATTTATTTTATACAGGTACGCTGGCAGCGAAACATAATCCTGATCTAATATTAAAGACTGCAGAAGAAAATGACAAAATTGAAGTTGTAGTTATTGGTGTCGGTAGTGGTTATGAAAAACTTAAAAAAAGTACAAATTTACCAAAAAATATTCATTTATTTCCTATTCAACCATTTGAAAAATTAAGCGATGTTTTAAATTCAGCTGATGCATTTATTGCTATTTTAAATGAGGATGCATCAGTATTTTCTGTTCCATCAAAAATATTAAATTACTTGTGCGCTGGAAGACCAATTTTACTCTCTGCGCCAAATGATAATTTAGCTTCTCAAATAGTGTCAAATTCAAATTCAGGTAAAGTATTTAAAGCACATGATTTTAACGGAATTAATAATTACCTAGAAAAGTTAATTAATGACAGTAATTATAGAAATACTATTTCTCAAAATGCTAGAAATTATGCTGAAAATAACTTTGATATAAACGTAATTGGAAAAAAATTTTTGGAATTTTTAGATTTAAAATGAAATCTGTAATTATATTTGGAGGTTGTGGCTACATAGGAATAAATTTTGCTGAAAAACTATTAAGTCAACATGTATATGATCACATTTACTTAGCAGACATCAAAGAACCTTCGGATAAATTTGTTAAAAAAAAATTTGATGAATTAATTCTCAAAAAAGAAATATCATTTATAAATATTGATATTAGAAAAAAAATTAACGTTCCAATTTTAAAAAAAATTGATTTAATTGTAGATTTTGCTGCTATTCATAGAGAGCCTGGACATCATGAAAATGAATATTTTGATACAAATGTAAATGGTTCTATAAATATCTGTGAATTTGCAATTCAAGTTGATTGTAAAAATATAATTTTCACAAGCTCAATTTCAGTTTATGGAGGTGGAGATTTTGAGAAAAATGAAAACACAATCCCAAATCCGAATACACCTTATGGTAAATCAAAATTAATGGCTGAAAAAAATTATGTTAATTGGCAAAATAACAATTCAGAAAAAAATATATTAACAATATGTCGACCTGGTGTTGTTTTTGGTCCAGGTGAAAATGGCAACGTAACAAGATTGATTAAAGCTATAAAAAAAGGATATTTTTTATTTGTTGGTAATAAAGATTTAAGGAAATCTGGTATTTATATTGATGAATTAATTTACACTTTAATCTGGGTTAATCAAAATCAAACTAAAAATAATTTTAATAATATTGAATTATACAACGGAACATTTTATCCATGCCCAACAATTTTTGACTATGCTAATAAAATAAAAATAGTTCTAGGTATTAAAAGAAATTTTATTTCAATCCCTAAGATAATTATTAAAATTATAATAAATTTATCTTCTCTGATTACAAAAAAATTAAGTAAAAATAGTAATTTTCATTTTATAAGATTAAATAAACTTTTTAGATCAAATTATGTTTCACCAGGTTTTCTTTTGAAAAAAAAATATAAATACAATTTTGATCTAGAGAAATCTTTTGAGCATTGGAAAAAGGAATTTAAACAAGATTGGGATTTATTTTGAAAAAATCTCTCTAACCTCATCATCCAAATTTTTTTCTATTTTTTTTTTTATATTATTTGGATTTACAATATTAATTTTTTGGTCAACCTTATTTTCAAAAACATTTGTTACAATATTTGCGTCTTGAATAGCATCGTTAACGGAATTTATTTTATTAATAAGTTCACTTCGTTGATTTTCAAACTTAGAAAGTTCTTCTTTCATTATCTGAAACTTTTTTTTTGTTTCATATAATTCATTACTTAATCTAACATTTTCTTCTTGAAAAAATTCTAGTTTTGTTTCTTCTGTGTTTTGTGAAAGTTTGTTATTTTTTAATTGTGGAATGATTTGTTTATTTTCAGTTTTTAAAATATTTTTGCTCTCATCTATATAGTTATTTAACTTATTACTTATTTCTGATATTTTTTCTGTTAGCTGGTTATTAAACTTAAGATTCTCTGAAATTATTTTTTCTTGATCAATAATTCTTTTCTCAAGTTTATCAAAACTAAACATAAACTTTTTCATCATTACAAAAGCTTTTTTTATCATCTTAGATGTTAATTTAATTATATTTATAAAATAATTATCGTTAAAATATTTTATTATTGACACCAAATCATCAAAAAATAAATCAAAACTATTTTTTTCAATTTTAATTGGATTAACTTTTGAATTAAATCTGATCTTAAACTCATTTATTTTTTCTTTTAATTCTTTATTTTTGTTAACCATACAACTTATGGTTTAATTATTTTAATTAGAAATTTCAATACTTAATAAATGAGTCAAAATGACCATTTTTTTTCTAATCACCTTTGTATCTGAAGATTACATAAAACGTTTTAAATATTATGTATAAATCTAAAAAAATATTCCAATTATTTAAATACCATAAATCATGATCCATTCTACGTTTCATAAACTCAGGATCAGGTGTGGCTCCTCTGTGTCCATTGACTTGTGCCCAGCCTGTAAGTCCAGGATTGCATTTATGTCTCTTTAAAAAATTTTGAAACAGAATTGAATATTTAATATCATGTTCAACCATATGAGGTCTTGGACCAACAATTGACATATCTCCAATCAAAACATTATAAAATTGTGGCAACTCATCGATGCTATACCTTCTAATTATTCTTCCAATTTTTAAAACTCTATTATCATCTTTTGTAACTTGTACTGTTTTATCAAAGTTTTGTTTTTTTAAAGTTCTAAGTTTATAAATTTTAAATCTTCGACCATCCCAGCCTGTTCTATTTTGTGTAAATATTAAAGGATAACCATCTTCAAGATAAATAAAGATCATAGATAAAATTAATATTGGAGATGAAATCAATAAAAATAATATTGAGAAAAACTTATCAATTAATATTTTAATAAAAAGATTTACACCATGGAATTTCGATATTTCAAAATATTTATACTCATATTTGTTACCTATTAGATTTGTTGAGGTAAGATTGTCTGATGTTTTAAATTTTAATATAAGAATATCCACAGAGTATTTAATTATGCTTGTTAAAGCTTTTTTAATATTTATATCATTTGACTCCAGTAACCAAACTTGACCAAGGGCATGATATTCTAAAATTGACCTAATATCTTCTTCATTTTTAAAAATTGGGAGTTTGATTTCGCTTTTTATAAGTTTTTCAGAATAATTTTTTAAATCTAAAATGATACAACATTTAAAAACATAAATTTTATCAAATGTATCATTCAATATTTTTAAGATATCATTATAGTTTCCAACTAGCATTATATTTTTTTGAATTACATTTGAATCTACCAGATATTTATATAAATAATTAAAGAACATTTTTAATAAAAATAAATTAAAAATAAGAAATATTAATGAGGCCAGAAATGTTCCATCAATTTCAAAATTAATTTTAAAAATGAAATAAAAAGCAAAAATTAAAATATTTGATAAAATAATATTAAGCAAATCCTCTCTTAAAAATGAAATAAAATTTTTTTTAAAAATTTTTCCTTGATTCAATATAAAAGTATTAATGAAATAAATTATAAAAAAAATAAATGAATATAGTGAAAACTTTGAGCTTAAATAAATTTCAACTTCAAATAATTCATAAATGGAATTTTTCTCTAAAATTGAAAAAATGTAAAACGAGATTATTAAAGCTACAGATTTAAAAAAATTGACAAAAATTATATAGGCGGTGTCATCATTTTGAAACACCTTCTCTAGTTTAAACATATTTAGCTTTTGGTATAATTATAATATTCAGGTGAATAACTATAATAATAGCTATAATAACTATCTTTAGATGTATCTAAGTCGTTGATTATTATACCGCTAATTTTTGCTCCAACATTTTGAATTTTTTTAATTGAGGACATGAATGAAACAGTTCTTGTTTCATCAGACCTAATTACAAATAAATTATAGTCAGAAGCTTGTGTTAATATCAGTGTATCTGAAACTGGTTGAACAGGTGGTGAATCCACTATTACATAGTCATACTCCATTTTTAAAACATCGAGAAACTTTTTAATTTGTTCTTTATTAACGATATCAGACATATCAAATCTTTTTTCACCTGATGTGATTATGTCTAGCTCTGTTCCTGGAACTTTAAATATAGACTCTTTTAAAGATGAAGAACCTGTTATTATCTCGCCTAGACCTAAAATTTCCTTATCAAATTGATAGAAACTGTTAAGGACAGAAGGTCTTCTTATATCTGCCTCGATAAATAAAACTTTACTAGATTTTTCCAATGAAAGTGCAAGATTAAACGCGTATGTAGTTTTACCTTCTGATGGATTAGAAGAAGTTACTATATAACTTTTATTTTTTTCAAATTTAGATTCGATCACAGCCCTTGAAGATCTTATGGCCTCTGAGAAGCTAGATGCTCCATCTTCTATAAACATTTGTAATATATGAAAACCTCTTTTTAATTTATCAACTCTTGGCAAAATACCTATTTGAGGAATATTTAAAGAGTCGATTGCTTCAGGGCTTTTAATTACAGAAGAATTCATTTCTCTATAATAAAGGAGTGCATAAACTGCAAAAAAAGAAACGATGAATGCTAATGTAAAATCTTTAGTTGGTTGTGGTGAAAAATGTGTAGAAGGTAAATTAGGATTTTCTATTACTTTAAGTCTTGATACTTGAAGATTTTGAGCCTCATTTGTTTCTTTTACTCTTTGTAAAAATGATTCATATAATTTCCTACTACTATCTACCTCTCTTGAAAACTTCAACATTCCAGCTTCTTTTTCTTCTATAACTCTCAACTCTTCAGTTGCTTTTTGGAGTTCTTCATCTGAAAGTTTAATAAAATTGTCAAGGTTACTTAATTCAAATGCTTTCTGTTGTATGTTCTCATCTAAAATATCTTTTAATTGAACTTTAAGATTTTCATTTAAATCATTGGCCTGTATTATTTTTGGATGTTTGTCTGTATATATTAGAGATAAAGATTGAATATTACTTTCATTTGCTGTTAGACTTGCTTTTATATTTGATATTTCTTCTCTAGATCTTAAATCTTTAATTGCAAGTAAAGCATCAATATCACCATCAGCAACTTTAATTGATAATAAATCATTTTGCTGCTCTTGGTAATTTTTCTTAGCATCAATAATTCTTGATGATATAGATTGAATTTCTTTAATTTTAAGTTCTTTAACATTGCCTGTATCTACTAAATTGTTTTCTCTTTTGTATTTTGATAATTTTTTTTGAGCAACATCCATTTGAGCTACAAGTTCTTTTAATCTCTCACTAATTTTTAAGTTTGCATAACTAGTTATTTTAATTTTGCTATCAATTTCATATCTTTGGTAAGAATCGATTATGGACGTTAAGGCTAATTGTGATATTTTCGGATTTGTTGAAACAAAAGATAATTCTAATACATCGCTTCTAGGTAAATTCTTTACCTTAAAATTATTAGTTAATATAGATTTTAGAAAGTCATTATTAATTTCTTTTTTTTTAGTAAGAATTCTTTGAATAAAATTCTGGTTAGTTTCAGAATAAAGGCTTTTAAATTTCATTGAATTTTTTTTATCATTTACAATATATTCTTGTACTTCATCACTTTTTAGAATTGCCATTTGGTTATTAATTCTATTACTTTGAGCTTCTATGGAATAAACCTCTTCTATATTAACAATTTTATTTTCCTCTGGCTCAATCACAATGGTAGCTTTACTAAGATATTTTTTTTCTTTGTTTAAGGAAATTATTAAAACTAAAAGAGAAATCACAATTGATAAAGTAATAAGGTTTTTTAAGTTTTTCTTTGCAACAAGTAAGAAAAATTTTAAATCTCCAACATCAAATACATTTAAAAGTGAATTAATTCTATCAATCATCTAAGTCACTATTTATTTCTTTTATAATAAAATATCAATAAATTGAAAATAATCTCAAAAAAATGTTGAAAATACTATATTTTTTATTAAGTCATTATATTTAAAGTTCTTAAAGTATATAATAATAATTCAATAATATGTTTTTAAATAAAAAAAATTTTAAAATTTTAATTTTTATATTATTTTTTTTAAATAGCTGTGTTTCTCTTCCTGGAGTTAACAAGAGCCCAAGTAAAAAAAAAGTTAATAATAAAATAATTCAAAGCGAATATTCAATAAATGATGTGGGTATAAATATTATTAAAATTAATTCGTTGTCAGAATCTGAAATTGACTATTACAATAAAAGAAAAGTTCAAGAGATAGATTATAAAGTTAATAAATTTTCAAAAATCTATGATTATAAATATGAATATATTTTGGGACCAGCCGACTCTATTTCTATAAATTTAACTGATACTGATGATTTGGATAATACTTATTTAATTGATCAAGATGGTATGATTGACTTACCGTTTATTGGAAAGATAAAATTAGATGGTCTTTCATTAAATCAAGCCCAAAATATTTTAACTGATGTAATTAAAGATTTTTACAAAAACCCAGATTTACAAATAAATATAAATGAATTCAATAGTAGTAAGGTTTACATTGTAGGAGCAGTTAGAAACCAAACTACAATTAATTTAGATCAAAAACCAATAAAATTGATTGAAGCTGCTATTCAAGCAAATTTTAATCCAAGTGCTGCTGATAAACTTTATGGTACAAAAGGTTTTTTAAGAAGAGATAATGAAGTTTACAAAATTAACTTGGCAAATGCTTTTAATGGTAAAGATGAAAAAGAAAATTTTTATTTAAAAAAAGATGATGTCATTTTTATAGATA
>MDSZ01172500.1_pt1 | contig 14964 bp, 15 predicted proteins | sample 811201 | NCBI WGS metagenome assembly MDSZ01 (sample SAMN05326647, study PRJNA326480) | marine metagenome | isolation source: seawater | place: Indian Ocean: North | collected 2010
AATAATTCCACCAGCAGTTTTTTCACTACTATCTAAAACTTCAATTAAAACTCTATCGTGTAACGGTTTAAATTTCATAAAATCTCCTTTGTAAATATGGACTTCATATAGACACTAGGTCAACTATTTCAAGATGAAGAAAGATATTACCTGCTAAAAAATGTGAGAATTTAAAGGTTTTATGGTTTATAGATTAAATAATGACCAAAAATTTAGATCAAGAGGGCTTGAGCTCTATAGCTCATAATTATAGCTTGTTCTATATTGATTTATGGGGAGTTGTCCATAATGGGATTTCTCTTAATGAAGAAGCAGTTAGAGTATTAAACGAGCTACAAAGTAGTAATAAAGAATTTGTATTGCTAACAAATGCACCTAGGCCAAGTGATACAGTACGAATTTTTTTAGAGAAAATGGGCCTTGATGAAAATATGAGAAGTCATGTATTTAGTTCAGGTGAGGCGGCTGTGAATTATTTAAAAAAAAACTTAAATGAACAAAAATTTTTTCATATTGGTCCACCCAGAGATTTTGATTTATTTAAAGCTTTTGAACAAATGAAATCCACAGAAATTAAAAATTGTGATTATTTTTTATGCACCGGCCTATTTGATGAACATGATAATGACTTAAAATATTATAAAAATTTATTTGAAAAAAATATTGATAAAAAAATGATTTGCACTAACCCAGATTTAATTGTGGATAGGGGAGAAAAAAGAGAACTTTGTGCTGGCTCTGTAGCTATGGTTTTCGAAAAAATGGGAGGCAAGGTTGTATATTTTGGAAAGCCTTATCCTGAAGTTTATAATCAATCAGTTAATAATAAAAATAAAAAGATTCTTTGTATTGGAGATAATTTAAATACAGATATTAAAGGGGCAAATTTACTTAATTATGATTCATTACTGATAAGCAACGGTGTTCACAAAAAAGAAATTGAAAAATTTGGTTTGAAGCAGGTCCTAAAAAATTATGAAGCAATTTGTAATTTTATTCAATCAGATTTGAGGTGGTAAAATGCTATTATGATTTATAATAATTTTGATTTAAAAAAAAAGGACAGGGGATCAATAATTTTAATAGGGAATTTTGATGGAGTGCATTTAGGTCACAGAAAATTATTTAAATTAGCTAAAAAATTTAAGAAAAAGTACAAACTTAAGATTGGAGTTTTAACTTTTGAACCATTGCCTAAAATGTTTTTTAACAGAAAAATTCGAAATTTTAAAATTTCAAATTTTGATCAAAAGGTTTTGCTTTTAAAAAAATTAGGTGTTGATTTTATAATAAATAAAAAATTTGATAGAAAGTTTTCAAAATTGAAAGCATTTGATTTTATTGAAAAGATTCTCTTTAAGAAATTAAATGCAAGATTCATTTTTGTCAGTAATAATTTTAGATTTGGAAATAAAAGAGAGGGAAATGTCTCTCTTTTAATTAAGAATGAAAAAACATTCGGATATAAAGTGATTAAACCTAAGCCATTAAAATTAAATAATAAAATTATTTCGTCGTCATTAATTAGGAATTATTTAGAAAAAGGATATTTAAAGAAGTCAAACAAACTATTAAATAGATCTTGGTCAATTATTGGGAAAGTTGAAAAAGGCAGACAACTAGGAAAAAAAATTGGTTTTCCAACATGTAATATCGATATTAAAGATTATGTATTAGCTAAGCCAGGTGTATACGCAGTTAATGTCAATTTAAAAAATTTAAAATCAAATATTAAAGGTATTGCCAATCTGGGATATAGACCTACTTTTAATCAAAATAAGTTGTTGTTAGAAGTTAATTTGTTTAATTTTTCTGGAAATTTATACAATAAGTATTTATCAGTAGATTTTTTAAAATTTATTAGAAAAGAAAAAAAATTTAATAGTATGGAACAACTGCAAAAACAAATTAAAAAAGATTTGTATGTTGCAAAATGTATATAATGAGCAAATCTCAAATTAATCTTCCCAAAACATCATTTTCAATGAAGGCAAACTTGCCAACAAGGGAGCCTGAAATCCTTAAATATTGGGATGAAATTAAATTATATAAAGAACTTAGAAATTTAAGAAAAGGGAAAGAAAAATTTGTACTTCATGATGGACCGCCTTACGCTAATGGTAATATTCACATGGGAACGGCTCTTAACAAAATTTTGAAGGATGTAATTGTTAAATTTCATCAAATGGATGGGAAAGACTCTGTTTATGTTCCTGGATGGGACTGTCATGGTTTACCAATAGAGTGGAAAATCGAAGAGCAATATAAGAAAAACAAAAAAAATAAACAAGAAGTTCCAATTGTTGAGTTTAGAAAAGAATGTAGAGCTTTTGCAGAAAAATGGATTGAGGTTCATAAAATTCAATTTAAAAGACTTGGTGTTGTAGGGGATTGGAATAATTATTACTCTACAATGAGTTTTGAAGCCGAAGCTCAGATTGTCAGAGAGCTTGGAAAATTTTTAAAAGAGGGAAGTTTATATAGAGGTTTTAAACCAGTATTATGGTCCACTGTAGAGAAAACTGCACTTGCTGATGCTGAAGTAGAATATCAAGACCATAAATCAGACACTATATATGCTGCATTTCCAATTAAAAATTCAAATTTGAAAGATTTAATCGATTGTGAAATAGTAATTTGGACCACAACACCATGGACAATCCCTGCGAATAAAGCTTTGGCTTTCAATGAAGCTTTAGATTATTCAATAATTCAAATTGATGAAGGTGAACATAAAGGTAAAAAAATAGTTGTTGCTGATGCACTTATCTCGAGTGTTACTGAAGATTGTAAAATTGAAAAGTTTAAAAAATTAAAAAGATTTAAAGGTAAAGAATTTAAAAAAACAATTTGTAATCATCCATTTCAGAAATTAGGCTATGATTTTGATATCCCAATGCTTGAAGCGAGATTTGTTACAACAGATCAAGGAACTGGAATTGTTCACTGTGCTCCAAGTCATGGACCTGATGATTTTAATTTGTGTTTAAACAATGGAATTAAAGCCATAGAGACAGTAGATGGTGATGGTAAGTATACAAAAAATGTCCCTTTGTTTGAAGGCTTGCATATATTTAAATCTAATCCGGTGGTAATAGAAAAACTTAAAGAACAAAAAAAATTATTATCCAATGGAGAATTAGTTCATTCTTATCCTCACTCATGGAGATCGAAAGCTCCATTAGTTCATAGAGCAACACCTCAATGGTTTATCTCAATGGATAGTCACAAATTGAGAGATAAAGCATTGAAAGCGATTGACGAAACTAATTTTTTTCCTAAAAAAGGTAAAGAAAGACTTAAATCAATGATTGAAACACGACCTGATTGGTGTGTTTCTCGGCAAAGAGTGTGGGGTGTACCACTTCCGATTTTTATCAACAAAAAAACTAAAGAGATTTTAATTGATGACGAAGTAAATGAAAATATAGCAAGTATATATGAGAAAGAGGGTTCTGATTGCTGGTTTACTGATGATAATCAAAAATTTTTAGGAAATAAATATAAAGCTGAAGATTACAATAAATTAAGTGATATAGTTGAAGTTTGGTTTGATAGTGGTTCTACTCATTCTTTTGTCTTGGAAAAAAGAGAGGATTTGAAATGGCCGGCGTCAATGTATTTAGAAGGATCCGATCAACATAGAGGATGGTTTCATTCTTCATTGCTTGAGTCATGTGGAACGAGAGGCAAAGCACCATTTGAGTCAATATTATCTCATGGTTTTGTTGTAGACGGCAAGGGTCTAAAGATGTCAAAGTCTCTTGGCAATGTTATTGCACCCGAAGATATTTTAAAAAAATATGGTGCAGATATTTTAAGAATTTGGGTTTCTTCATCAGATTATTCTGAAGATTTAAGAATCGACTATTCTATATTAGACCAACATGCTGAATCTTATAGAAAAATTAGGAATACATTTAGATATTTATTAGGAAATATTAATGACGATTTTAATGAAGTAAATTTAGAGAAAATAAATATTGATGAATTACCTGAGCTAGAAAAATTTATGCTTCATAAAATTTATTGTTTAGATGAGAATTTTAAAAACAACTTTAAAGAATATAATTTTCATAATCTCTATAAAGAACTCCTGAATTTTTGCACTGTAGACCTTTCGGCATTTTATTTTGATATAAGAAAAGATTGTTTATATTGTGATCCAAAAGACTCAAATAAAAGAAAGTCTTGCATTTTATTATTAAATGTTATTTTAAACGCTTTATTAAAATGGTTCGCACCGATTCTGGCATTCACTACTGAGGAAATATATAAAATAATTGGAAACAAAAAAAGTATCCATTTAGAAAATTTTATTAATTACCCAAAAAACTTTAAAAATGAGAATTTATCTTCAAAATGGAATAATCTAATCAATATAAGAGATAAGTGCAATTTAAGTATTGAGGAAAAGAGAGCCAGTAAAGTAATTGGATCTAGTTTAGAGGCAAAATTGAAAATAAGACTAAACAGTGAAAATATAAATAAATTTAAAAATATAGATTTTGCAGAATTGTGTATTACTTCCTCTGCTGTCATAGAGCAAAGTGAAAGTGATCAAGTATCAGCGGAAGCTGTTAAGGCAGAGGGCGAGAAATGTCCCGTATGTTGGAAGATTGATGTTGAGCCTTGTAAAAGACATGCTTAAGGTGAGTTATGTAAATAGAAATGTATTCAATTTTGGAATTATTTTTGCTCTATTTTTAATAGACAGGTTGAGTAAGTTAGCAATTCTTAATTTATCAGACACTTTAGGCACGCTAGAAATCACTATCACTTCTTTTTTGAAATTTAATCTAATATGGAATGATGGAATTGCTTTTGGATTATTTTCTTTTCAGGAAGATTTTTATTATAATTTTTTAACATTTATTATTATTTTAATTACTCTAATTTTATTGTTTTTGATGATAAAATCAAAAAATGTTGAAAAATTTGGATTTTCTATGATAATTGGAGGATCTTTAGGCAATATCTTTGATCGATTATATTACTCGTCAGTTGTAGATTTTATAGATTTTCATATAAATGACATACATTGGTTTATATTTAATGTTGCGGATATATTTATAACTATTGGAGTTGTATTACTAATTTCGTTAGAATTTATTAAAAAAAATGAAAAGAAGTATTAGTTTATTTTTAATTTTATTATTTCTCTCTTCTTGTGGAGGGTTTAAGCTAAAGAAAGAAGCTAGTGGGGACGAATTTTTAGTTGAAAAAAAAAGCCCTTTAGTATTGCCTCCAGAATATGGCAAACTCCCTTTACCTGAAGGACAAAGAGAAAAGTCAATTGATAACAATCAAGAAAGCTTTGAAAGTATTATAAATAAAAATAAAGAAAAAGTTTCAAAAAATCAGAATCAAAACAATACCACCTCAATTGAAAAGTCAATTCTTGATAAGATAAAATAATTTGATGTTAATAAATAATTTAGACCTTAAAAATTTTAAGATTTCAGGTCGAATAAAATTAAAAGAAAAACTTATTTCTAAGCACTTAAATGATTTAATATTAAAAAGAAATCAAATTTTTCTTTCTTTAGGTTCTAATTATAAAGATGCATATACAAAAAAATTAATTCTAAAATTAAAAAAATACAAATTAATAAATTTGATTGGAATGGGAGGTTCAATTCTTGGGGCAAAGGCTATCTATAGCTTTTTGCAACCAAAACTAAAATTTAATTTTATTGATGAGTATCAGCATAATTTTAAAGAGAAAAAATTTAAAAAAAACAGTTTAAATTTAGTAATTTCCAAATCAGGAAATACTTTAGAAACGATAGCAAATTCTAATATTCTAATTGGGAAGTCAAAAAATATTTTTATTACACAAAATCAACAAAGCTATTTGATGCAAATGGCAAACAAATTAAAAGCTGATGTTATCTTTCATAATGATTTTATAGGAGGAAGATATTCAGTCCTTTCAGAAGTGGGTATGTTGCCAGCAGAATTAATGGGGCTAAAACCAAAAAAATTTAGAAAATTTAATTCTTTAATAAAAAACAAAAAATTTTTTAATCTATTAATTAAAAATGTTTCAATAATAATTAGTTTAATTAAAAAAAAAAAAATGAATTCAATTATTTTAAATTATGACCCAAACGCAAATGATTTATTTTTGTGGTACCAACAATTAGTTGCAGAAAGTTTGGGTAAGAAAGGTAAAGGTTTACTGCCTTTAGTTTCCTCAATGCCAAAAGATAATCACAGTATAATGCAATATTATTTAGATGGTCCAAAAAACAATTTTTTTACTTTTTTTTTCACAGAGGAAAAAGTTTCTAGAGATATCTTGAATGATAAAGTTTTAGATTCTCATAAATATATAAAACATAAAAGTTTAAATGATATCTCTTATGCCCAGTTCATTGCTACTCAAAAAGTTTTCAAAAAAAAAAAAATACCATTTAGAAGCTTTTTGATAAAAAAGAAAAATGAAGAAACCTTAGGTGAGCTTTTTTCTTTTTTTATGTTAGAAACAATTTTGTTAGGAAAAATGATGAAAATTAATCCCTATGATCAACCATCTGTGGAATTGATTAAGGACGAAACTAAAAAAACCTTAATCAATCATTAGTTTTTTTCACAAAATATAATTTTTGAAATACCATATACTCTTTCCTCAAAAATTTTTAATTTATTTGTTAATGCAATTTCATCCTTTTTATGTCTGTGCAAAACAACAATACCTTTATCATTTAAAATATTTTTTTCTAAAATATTGTTTAATAAATTATTTATTTTTTTTTCCTTGTAGGGTGGGTCAACAAAAATTAAATTAAACTTTTTATCAAAAGATTTTTCTGATGAAAAATATTCAAAACAGTCCGTTTCAAAAATTTTATAACTAAAAAAATCTTTTAAAGTTTCTATATTCTTTTTTAAAGTTTTTATTGCATTTGGATGATTTTCAAAAAATAACACCTCTCTAGCATTTCTAGAGGCACATTCTAATCCAAAAGATCCAGATCCAGAAAATAGATCTAGCACAATTGCTTTTTCAATATTAATTTGAATTTTTTTGGAATGGATAATTAAATTAAATATTGATTCCTTTACTAAATCTTTTAAAGGTCTAGTATTTTTATCAACAGGTTCATAAATTTTTCTCCCTTTATATTTTCCACTTATAATTCTCATTTATTGATAACTTTAAATCCAATGTCTTGCCTATAAAAGCCATTTGACCAGTTTAATTTTTTTATTAACGATAGAGAACGATCTCTACTTTCTTTAAATTCTCCTGACACTACAGTAAAATTTAAAACTCTACCGCCATTAGACACTATTTTATTATTTTCAATTTTTGTTCCAGCGTGAAAAATAAATTCGTCTTGATTAAGTTCAATATTTTCTAAATTTGCAATATACTTATTATCATAATTTTCTGGATAACCTTTGGCACATAACACAATGCATAAACTTTTTTCTTCAGACCAATCAATATTAATTTTATCTAAATTTCTACTAATACAAGAATTGATTATTTCATAAAAATCTGTTTTTAATCTTGGTAAAATTGTTTGACACTCTGGGTCTCCCATTCTTACATTGTACTCGATTAGATATGGTTCATTATTAACTATCATAAGTCCGGCATACAAAAATCCTTTATATTCACTGTTGTTATCTTTGAGAGCTTTAAGAGTTGGCTCAATTATCCTCTTAATAATTTTCAATTTCATTTCATTGTTTTCAAACTTTGAAGGCGAGTAAGCGCCCATGCCACCTGTATTCGGTCCTTTGTCACCCTCATTTACTTTTTTATGGTCCTGGGCAGTACCAAAAAACTTATAAGTTTTTCCATCCGAAATTATAAAAAAACTCATTTCTTCCCCATGCAGGAATTCTTCAATTAATATTTTTTTTGCAATTCCAAATTTGCCATCAAAAATTTCATTAACTGCAATTTGAAATTCTTCTTCATCCTTACAAATATAAACACCTTTTCCTGATGCTAGTCCATCAGCCTTCACAACTATTGGAAATGAAAATTTATCCAAGATTTTTAAAACATCCTGTTTATTGTTGAATATGCCATACCTTGCAGTAGGTATACTGTACCTTTCACAAAGTTCTTTAGTGAATGTTTTTGAGCCCTCTAATTGTGATGCAAATTTATTGGGGCCAAAAACATTAATTCCATTATTTTCTAGAAAATCAACCAAACCGTCAACCAAGGGTTTTTCGGGCCCAACAATCACCAAATTAATCCCTTTATTTTTGATGAATTCTTTTAATTTTGAGAAATCACTTAAATTAATTTCTACATTTTTTGCAATGAAATTTGTCCCAGCATTACCTGGAATACAGTATAAATCACTCACTTTTTTCGATTTTTTAATTGCCCAACATAAAGCGTGTTCTCTACCTCCGCTTCCAATTATCAAAACTTTCATATAAATATGTATAAACTAAAAATGTTGAAAAAATTAGCTAAAATAAGATATTTACCAAATAATTTTGAACTTCTGGAACAAGGTGACCATGTCATATGTTCGATATCAGGCAAAAAAATACCTTTAGATAAATTAACTTATTGGAATGTTGACTTACAAGAGCCATATTTTTCATATGTTGAAGCGTCACATAAAAGAGAAAAGGAATCTTAAATTATTTCCATCTATCGTGTGACCAAATCCATTGCTCTGGATTTTTTAAAATCATTTTTTCTAAAACTTTATTTAGTTTTTCAGATATTTCTTTAATAGAGTATTCATCATTAAATTGTAGTGGATCTTGAATTGAAATTTTAAAGTTATGTTTGTTTTTTCTTTCAATATATATAGGAACTACCCTACAATTATATTTTTTTACTAATTGAGCTGGTATTGTAGTTGTTTTTGCTAAACGATTAAAAAATTCTACAGACTCTCCTTCGCTTACTCTTTGATCAATCATTAAGGCCACTGAAAAATTTTCTTTAAAAAAGTTGATTAAATTACGAGTTCCGCTTTTACCTTTCTTTATTTGATTTTTACAAATATAGTTTTTTCTTATTTTTTCCATAACAATATTTAGGAATGGATTATTTAAAGGTCTGTATATTGCGCATAAGTTTATTCCAGCTTTTTCTATTATCATGGCCATTAATTCAAAATTATTAAAATGACCTGAAACAAATACCACTCTTTCATTTTTTATTCTAATTTGATTTAAAATTTCTATTCCCTTAATTTCTAAATATTTATCCAAATCATTATTTCGAAATTTTTTTAAGAAAATGTATTCTGACAATATTCTTCCATAGTTTCCCCACATATTGTTTGTAATAATATTTCTTTCTATTTCAGAGGCACCTATTTTTGAATTCTTTAAATTTTCATGTATTATTGATTTTGATCTGAAAAGTGGACCAATTTTTTTTCCAATAAACTCCCCGAGATTTGAAGCATTTTTATAACCAATAATTTTAAATATCAAAAAAAAAGTTATAATAATTATGAATTCAAAAATATATTTAAATATTTTCATATTTTACTTTTTATTAAGTTAATGAATTCATCTTTGTTTTCAATTTTTAAATTTACTTCAACATAATCAAATTTTTTTTTATTTATTTCATCTATCCTGCAATAATCTTTTTCCGTAGTAACAATAATTAGATTTTGCTTATATTCTATTTCATTTATTAAATTATCATAATCAAATTGGGAGTAGTTGTGATGATCAGGAAAAGAAAATGTTTTTATTAGATTAATTCCATTTTCTTTTAACAATTGAAAAAAGTTTTGAGGATTCCCAATTCCAGCAAATGCCACAACTTCTTTATTTTTAAATTTTTCAATATGTTTAATTTGGTATTTAGAGTAAAATATTTTGATATTTGAATTAATATTTCTTAACTTTTTTTCAAAATTTAAATTTTTATCTCCATTGATGAAAATACAATCCGCTCTTTTGAGTGATGACAGATTTTCCCTAAGTGGCCCAGAAGGAATAGTAAAGCCGTTTCCTATTAATTGATTTGAGTTAAAGCATATTATTGAAAGATCTGGTTTTATTGAAAAATCTTGAAATCCATCATCTAAAATAACAATGTCATGATTATCAGTAATAGACAGTTCTACACTTTTTAATCTATCCTTTGATGTAAATGTTTTGCCAGTTTTTTTTAACATTTTTATTTCATCATTAAGATAAAAATAAGGTTTTTTTACAAATGCGGGGTTTTTTTTTAATATTTTAGTTATATTAAAAATTTCTCTAGCTAATGGTGTCTTTCCTGTTCCACCAATATAAATATTACCTACACATATTACAGGTATGGAAAGTTTCTTTAGAGGTTTAAATATTTTTATTAACCAAAAAATAAATTGATAAACAAAAGCTATAGGCAATAACATAATTGACCAGAAAGATACTTTCTTATAATCCCAAAATTTTGGTTTTTTTAATTTCATTAAAGTGAGTTACTTGCTTGGTAGGTTTTTTTTAAAATATTTTTGCCTAAAAGATTTATTTTCTGCTTAATCTTTTTTGAATTATTTTTTAATTTAGATAATTTAAATAAAATATTAGATAAACTTTTTTGATCATTAATTTTATAAGCAACTTTCTTTATTTTTAAAAATTCATATATTTCTTTAAAGTTACTTACATTTGGCCCATATAGAATATTACAACCATTTCTTGCGGCTTCAAGTGGATTTTGACCGCCATGATTAACCAAAGATCCTCCTAAAAAAACATTCTTACAATTATTAAAAAATAATTTTGTTTTTCCATAAGAATTTACTAAATAAATATCTGTATCTTTATTAATTTTATTTTTTGATTCATGTAAATGGACTTTTAATTTTAATTTTTCTAAATCGTTCTTTATTTTCAAACTTCTTTCCACATGTCTTGGGATAATAATTGTTAGTAGGTTTTTTATTTTTTTCTTTAATTTCAAGTGTACTAAACCACAAATAATTTCTTCATTATTATGTGTACTTGATGCACACCAAATTTTTTTTGAATTAAAAAAATTCTTTAATTTTTTTTCTAATGAAAATGAATTATTTTGTAATTCTGTAAATTTTAAGTTACCAAAATATTTAATATTTTTATTATTTAATTTAGATAAATAATTTCTAGACTCTATGCTTGATGCTATGCACAAATCAAATTTTGAAAATATTTGATTTGAAAAATTTTTAAAAAATCTCCATCTCTTGAATGTTTTTTTAGTTATTCTCCCATTTATTAATAACAGTGGTATATTTTTTTTTTTTAAATTTGTGAGCATGTTTGGCCATATTTCAGAATCAACAAAAAAAACTTTAGATGGGTCCCAGTAATTTATAAATTCTTTTGTGATATAATTAGTATCTATTGGAAAAAATTGATGAATAGTTTTTTTGAATTTATAATTTTGAAATACTTTGGATGAACTTAATGTATTTGATGTAACCAATATTTGTTTAACTTCATTCTTTTTTTCAAATTTTGCCACCAAAGGGATTATACTTTTTATTTCACCAACGCTTGCCCCATGAAACCAAATTAATTTACCCTTCATTTTTCTGTGTGTATAAAAACCTAATTTTTCTTTGAATCTTTTTATATCTTCTTTGCCATTGATAAGTCTTATTAATATAATTATTGGAGAGATTAAGAAAATAATATTGATAAAAATTCTATATACTATCAACATTATTATTTTTGTATTTGTTTTTCATAAAAATTTTTATATTCAATTGATGATTCTAATAGTTCTTCATGTTTGCCTTCTCCAATTACTTTACCTTCACCAATAACATAAATTTTATCAGAATTTAATATTGTAGAGAGTCTGTGGGCTATAACAATTGTAGTTCTGCCTTTAGTTAAGAAATTTATAGCTTGCTGTATTTTATTTTCAGTTTCAGAATCTAAAGATGATGTTGCTTCATCCAATAAAATAATTGGTGTTTTTTTAAGTATTGCCCTCGCAATAGAAAGCCTTTGTTTTTCTCCTCCTGATAGTCTTATCCCATTTTCACCAATTAATGTGTCATATTTTTCAGGTAATTTTTCAATAAAATCATGAGCAAATGAATGTTTCGCTGCCTCCTCAACTTCCTGCTGAGATGCATTTAGATTTGCATACTTGATATTATTTTTAATTGTATCGTCAAATAAATTGATATTTTGACTCACTAATGAAATTTCTTTTCTAATTGAGTAAATAGTTCTCTCATAAACAGATTGGTTGTCAATTTTGATGTCTCCACTTTCCACATTGTAAAATCTTGGTATTAAATTTAATATTGTAGACTTACCAGAACCACTATGACCTACTAAGGCTGTCATTTTTCCACCCTCTATGTCTAAGTTTATATTTCTTAAGACTTTATCCTCAGGTTTTGAATAACTAAAGTTTACATTCTCAAATACTATTTTAGCTTTATCCAACAATAGTTCTTTAGTGTTTGGGAGGTCAATTACTTTAGGATTTTGATCAATTATAGGTAAAATCTTTTTTGCTCCAGATAACCCTTGTTGAATTGCTAAATTAAGAGTAGCCAAGGACCTAACTGGTTGATAAGCCAACATCATTGCTGCTAAAAATGAAAAAAAATTACTTATCTCTAGTTCATTTTTTAATACAAGTTTTGCTGACACAAAAATTAAACAAGCTATCATTATACCTGTCAAAAATTCCATAATTGGTGAAGCTCTAACAAATACTACAGCTATTTTTTGCGCTGTTTTTTTAAAGTTTAAAAAAAATTCATTTGCTCTTTTTTTTTCATGTATCTCTTTTTGAAAAATTTTTACTAATTGATGATTTTTGAATATTTCAATCAAATAAGAATTTAAGGTAGCTGCTATCGTCATTTGCTGTGTCGTAACTTTACCGACTCTTTTACCTAAACTTTTAGCTGCAATACTTGCAAGCGGTATCATTATGATTGCAATCAAAGATAGTTTCCAGTTCTGATAAAACATTACTGACATTAAACCTATCAAGGTTAGACTATCCTTAAACAAGTTTAATATTACAGTACTTACAAGGTTTACAATTTGATTAACATCATTTGTTAAATTTGTGATTAATTTTCCTGAGTGCCTACTATCAATTAATTCTGTATCTGCATAAATAAGTTTATTAAACATATCTATTTGAATATCTTTTCTTACATCTTCTGAAACACCAATCATAATTACTTTTGCTAAATAAAGGGATAGTCCCTTCATAGCAAAAGCTAAAATAATTAAGCCAGGAATTATATATATAAAGAATTGGTCTTGTTTAATGAAAAGTTGCTTGATTGCTGGATCCAATAAATAGGCAACTGCTGAGGTACTTGCAGCTAATATAAGCGTAAAAAATACAGAAATAAAAATATTCTTTATATATTTTTTTGTGTAATCTTTATAGAGCCTTTTGAGAATTTCCAAATCAGTGCTCATTAGATTTTTCCCAATACCAGACTAATAAAAATTATTAAACCAAGCAAGTTATTTGATTTAAATGCCTTTAAACATTTATCCGAATTGTTAAATTCTAATTTATAAATCTGAAAATAAAACATTTGTATAAAACTTATAATAATAAAAAAATAGAAAATCGCATTTAATTTTAAAAGTTGTTCCAAAATAAATAAACTACTTATAAAAATTCCATAAGATGAATATAAAAAAAGAGATGGATTGTTTTTAAATCTAATCGAAGTAGATTTTACACCTATAATTTCATCATCTTTTATATCTTGGAATCCATAAATTGTGTCGTATCCAAGTGTCCAAAAAATGGCACCAAAATAAAAAACTAAAGGTACTAAACTTATTTCATTATTTATAGAGGTCCATCCAAGTATTAAACCATAATTGAATGTAATGCCCAAAAAAAGTTGAGGCCAATATGTAAATCTTTTCATTAGAGGGTAGGTGAATGCAAAAGGCATTGATAAAATTGCAAGAAGAATTGTAAAATTGTTAAACTGAATTAAAACTACTAAGGCCAAAAGACAAAGAATAGAGGCGTATATAATTCCTCTAATTATTGTAATTTTTCCTGACGCAATTGGTCTATTTTTTGTTCTTGAAACTTTTTTATCTAAGTTTTTGTCTATTATATCATTGACTATACATCCTGCAGATCTCATCAAAATTGACCCGAATAAAAAAAATAACAAATATTTTAAATATGTAATTTTTTCACCTGTAAAATCATATGCAATTGTAAGTCCCCATGCACAGGGCCAAAACAATAACATGTAACCAATAGGTTTCTTCAATCTAGATAAATCAATAAAAAGATTAATTTGGTTCATAAAAATCACTTGTAAATAACAAACACAAGATTGATAATCAAACTGATTCGTATGAATATTGATTACACTGTTACAGCTTTAATGTTTCCAGCAATTCCTTTATTAATGGGAGTTTATAGCAATCGTTTCCACTCATTAAGTATTTTAATTAGGCAGCTTCATGATGAGCATGTGTATGAAAAGCATATTCCACCCGAATGGAAGAAACAGTTTATGAATTTGAGTGGTAGAATAACTTTGCTTAGATGGACAATATTATTTGCTGCTTTTGGCTTCCTCTTCAATATGTTAACGGTGTTTGCTTTATATTTAGACGAATTATTCATAGCTAGGGTAATTTTTGGGTCTTGCTGTTTATCTATGATTATATCAATTCTATTTTTTATTAGAGAAATTCACATATCAACAAATGCACTAAAACTTCATATGTCGGATATGGATGTTGATGTTAATTAGGGACTATAACAGCTGGTCCTAAAATTTTTCTATTTTCCAAGTCTTCATGTGCTTTAACGATATCAGATAATGAATATCTTTTGAAAATATTTAATTTGAATTTTTTTGTAATAAACATTTCAAAAACTTTGCTTGCTGCTTCATCAAGCTCTTCTCTAGTTGATGTATAGTGGGCAATACTGGGTCTAGTTAAATACAATCCTTTAGGTGCCAAAGATTTTGTAACATTACAAGGATCCAAAGGACCTGA
>MDSZ01041771.1_pt1 | contig 14957 bp, 9 predicted proteins | sample 811201 | NCBI WGS metagenome assembly MDSZ01 (sample SAMN05326647, study PRJNA326480) | marine metagenome | isolation source: seawater | place: Indian Ocean: North | collected 2010
ATTATTTCAACTTTGTGTAACCTACAAAAGTATATTCCCGACTTCTATATAATTCGCAAATAAAAATTTCCCCAGAAAAAATTATGCCCCCAAAGGTTTTTCACATATACGCAAAAGAAGAGTGTTTATATAATAATCTAACAGAAGAGCAGTTTAAAGATACTTGGAATGTCCTCAATGGAATGGTTGGTCTGATGAAGACTGATTATGATATTGAGGATTTGTCGTATGAAGAGGTAGAGCAAACCGCCCCTTCCGCAGAAGAATCTTCGTATTGACATCGCATAGATACCACGTTATAATTGAATTGAGTTTCTAAGACTTATGGCAAAAGGATTTACAGTGAAAGCAAAGACGCCCGTGAAGGCATCTAGCGAAGCAAAAGCAGAGTGGGATTACGAGGCAATTAAGGCAAGGATGCGTGGTAAGGCAATTGTCTTCTGTTTGCCTGGGAGAGGATGTTCATATGCTTTTATGAAGAATTTTGTTCAACTTTGTTTTGATCTTGTTCAGAACGGAATGAGCATTCAGATCTCACAAGATTATAGTTCCATGGTGAACTTCGCACGTTGTAAGTGTCTGGGTGCGAATGTACTGCGTGGACCTGATCAGTTGCCGTGGGACGGAAAGTTGAAGTATGATTATCAACTGTGGATTGATAGTGATATTATTTTTGATTCACAGAAGTTCTGGCAACTGTGCGACATGGCAATCTCTGAAGATGGCACAGAACGCGAGATTGTTGCTGGGTGGTATTCTACAGAAGATGGACGCACAACATCAGTAGCACACTGGTTGGATGAAGATGACTTCCGTAACAATGGTGGAGTCATGAACCATGAGATGGTTGATGGTATCAGTAAGCGTAAGAAACCATTTACTGTTGACTACACTGGTTTTGGATGGGTGATGATTCAGAATGGAGTCTTTGAGAATCCACAGATGAAGTATCCTTGGTTTGCTCCGAAGATGCAGGTATTTGAATCTGGTGCGGTACAAGACATGTGTGGTGAGGATGTCTCATTCTGTTTAGATGCTATTGAGGCAGGTTATGAGATCTGGTGTGATCCACGAATTCGTGTGGGTCATGAAAAAACCCGTGTCATCTAAAAATTAGGAGAACCAAAAAAATGGCAAAAATCAAGACTGGTAAATTCGGTCAGCAGATGATTGATAGTCAACCCAAGAATACCCGACAGGGTAGTGGGCGGAATACAAAGTATGCTGCGTCTAGTGGTAATAACGCCAAGAAGCGTTATCGTGGTCAAGGTAGGGGATGACTTACAGTAAAACACTCTACACCTATCTCGCTCCCAGTAAAGTCTGTGACGGGGTGGGTGTTTTCTCTTTGGTGGATATCCCAAAAGATACAATTATCTTCCCAGAGTCTAAAGGACCTATTGATAGAAAGGTCTTATGGACGGAAGTTGATCTATCTGCTCATAAGCAGTTAAGATCTCTTTGTCAACATGATGATGAAGGGTTTTACATTGATTGTGATATTAATCGTATTGATATCGCATACTATGTAAATCATTCTCGTACACCTAATGTATACTTTGACAAGTCAACATATGATCTATTCGCTATGGATGATATTAAAGCAAAAGAAGAACTGACTCAATTCTATCCACCCTATGAGAGGGATTGGTAATGCTTAATGAAATGGAGTGTGATTGTAGGATTCGTCTTAAAGATACGAACTACAAGGAGACAAATTATGTTTTATTAGAACCTGACGCATATGAGGAGTGTGTCCAGATCTATATCAAGTATTGTCAATATAAACAATTTGGTGATATGATTCCCCTCTTCAAGGAGGAGTTTTCACTTGATATTGCTGAAAGAATAGGTTATACTGATGAGGACAATCGTCTCTGTGCATTCTCTGTTATCTGGAAACTACCAAGTGTAAATTCATTGTATACCAGTTATTTCGCTTGGGACTATCTTAATCCTGAATTAAGGATAGGTAATAAATCTGTCAGAAGTGAAATCGCACGTTACAAAAGACTGGGATATGATTATTATTATCTCGGTCCTGCGATGCCCTATAAGAAACAACTTCAAGGGTATGAGATCGCTGATGTAACCAAGACTTTTAAGTTTAAAAACAATCACGTTATTTGGCACTAATGGCTTACTTAAATCATAGTTTACCTGATTGGTCTTGTTACATTCGTAATGAGTTCCTGTTTAATCATAAGAAGGGTCATGGCGAGGTAACTCGTTGTGATGTTCATTCGGTTGCTAGTATTGAAAAAAGAACGCCCCTGTTTGAAGCATTCCTGGAGAATGGAGTGAATTGGACACGGAGACCATTACATGCGTTCTGCTGGCGTCCTGATGCGGAAATAGAACCGTTAGAAGACACAATGTACTGGGACTGCTTTTCGCCTTATGTGGACGTTCAGAGACGCCATAGGTTGGCAGGATTGAAGGCAGAGTTAATTCGTCCTGATGGTAAGAAAGCAGTTGGTAATTATATGTTCACCATGGACTGGTCATGGGAGAATAAGGGTATGCCTGACCTGAACTATTCGGAGACACCGGAGCATAAGTGTGCCCACCTGTTCAAGATGGAGAACGGTAACTACTATGCCTATCCGAACAATCGTATTATCTGGTATGATGATGCCTGGACATTTGAACGAATTACAAAGAACCCTGGTTATGAGATTGATCTGACTGTCTATGCTGTAGAAGGACGCAGAACAATTGAAACCAGTGATGATTACATGTATGAGGTAACTCAACTAGATAATGAACCACTCAATCGCATTCCAGGATTATGAATGACTTTCTAGATAATTTGGCAAACGATCAGCATCAGAAGATGCTTCGTGAAATTAATAATGATAATCAGACGCCAAAAAACAAAAGAAAGGTAAACGTTGATGGACTCTTTGAAACAAGCGATTGTTCTGATCCTAATCATATCTGTACTTGTGGTTCTCAACAGGTAACACTTACTGAAGATTAGTGTTCTAAATAAGGTAGAATTCTTGTATCAGTTTGTCAGTTCAAGAAAGGAGATCGAAAGGTTTCAAAGATATCAGTGCTTCGTTTAAGGTCAATCCTGTCAATCGCGACTTGATTGGTCTTACCAATTACAATGCGATAGCACGTTCGGTTCGTAATTTAATTCTTACGATTCCCGGTGAAAGACCTTTCAATCCTGTTCTTGGGTCTGGCGTTAATGCTTTATTGTTTAATACATTAGATAATATTACTGCAAGTAGTATTAGAAGTGAAATTATAACGACAATAGAGAACTTTGAACCAAGGGTTGAACTTAATGACGTAAGAGTGAAAGCAAACGCTGAACAACACAGGTTTGATGTCATCATTCAATACTTTATTGTAGGTCTTCCTGACAATTTACAAGAAACCACGATAGCATTAGTTCCTACTAGGTAAGATGCCACTAGTCAATTTCAGCAACCTAGATTTCGATCAGATTAAAACGTCCATCAAGGACTATATTCGTGCGAACTCTAATTTTACCGATTATGATTTTGAAGGGTCAAACCTTTCAACAATCATTGATACTTTAGCGTATAACACATACATCACTTCATATAACGCCAATATGGTGACGAATGAGGTGTTTATTGATAGTGCAACGTTAAGAGAAAACGTTGTATCTCTCGCGAGAAACATTGGATATATTCCACGATCTAAAAGAGCAGCAAGACTATCCGCATCATTTACTGTGTCGGGTCTTTCTAATGTTGCTTCTGCTACACTTAAGAAAGGATTAGTTGCTATTACCTCTCAACGATTTGGTAATCAGGACTTTGTATTTTCAATACCCAATGATATAACTGTACCAGTTAATGCGAAAGGTGTAGCAGAGTTTTTTGACATTGTTCTTTACGAAGGGACGTTCGTAACACAATCTTTCACTGTTAATTCAAGAAATCCTGATCAGAAGTTTATTCTACCCAATACAGGAATTGATACTACAACTATTGATGTAACTGTAAATGAGTCCGCTACATCAACTCTTAAAAATACATATAAGCAATATAATAGTTTAATTGATGTAGGACCAGAGACTCGTATATACTTCCTACAAGAGATTGGTTCTGAACAATATGAACTATTGTTTGGTGATGGCATCATTGCCAAGAAGTTAGAGGAACCAAATCAGATTGATGTTGGATATATCGTTTCTAGTGGTTCAGCAGGCAATAATGTTCAAAATATCGCATTTGCTGGTTCAATTGTAACAAACTCTGGACAATCAGTTACAAGTGGTTATTCGGCAATGTTTGTCGATGGTCCATCAATTGGTGGGGCAGAGATCGAATCGATTGACTCTATCAAGAAGTACGGACCTCAAGTTTATGCTTCACAGAATAGAGCGGTCACCTCTGCTGATTATGAAGCACTGATTCCTAGAATTTATCCAGAAGCAGAATCTGTTTCAGCGTATGGTGGAGAAGATCTGAATCCTCCACAGTATGGAAAGGTATTTGTAAGTATTAAACCAATCAATGGTGTTTTCCTTTCTAATTGTCTGAAAGATAATCTTGCTTCTGAACTAGCAAAGTATAAGGTAGCAGGCGTTAAGATTGATATTATCGATCTTTCTTACCTGTTTATCGAAACAGACTCAGCAGTTTATTTTAATAGTAATCTAACGCCAACCACCCTAGGGGGTGATGATGGTTCTGGAATGGTCTCCAATCCGGTCAGAGACGACGCTCTGAGGGCGATTGATAGATATGCTAACTCAACTGAATTAAATAAGTTCGGTGGCAGATTTAAGTATAGTAAGTTTCAGGCAATTGTTGATAGGTCTAATGCTGCTGTCACATCAAATATTACAAACTTACAAATTAGAAGAGATCTGGAACCAAAGTTAAATCAGTTTGCTGAATATGAACTTTGCTATGGGAACAGATTTAAATTAAAGAATCACTGTCGCACCATCGCAGAAGGTGTGATGAGTGGATTCAATATTAAAACATCGGGATTTAAAATCAGTGGAGTTGCTGATACCGTGTACATTGGTGACCTACCAAGTGCCAATATGGAAACTGGCGAATTGTTCCTTTTCAAGTTAAACGCTCCACGCACACCAGTTATTGTTAAGAGAAACATAGGAGTAATTGATTATAAGAAGGGTGAGATTATGTTAAACCCTATAAAGATTGTTTCAACGCAGATCGTCAAAGGAACGACTCCTGTTGTTGAAATTTCTGCCATTCCTTATTCAAATGATGTTATTGGTCTTCAAGATTTATATCTTCAATTAGACCTTAATTATGCTGTGGTAAATACTATTATAGATCAGATTGATTCAAAAACTGACGTGTCCGGGAGCAATTATATTGTGTCTCCGAGTTTTGATGGAAATAGTTTAGTTCGGGGCACACCAATTTTAGTTGGCACACAGGTAGCACAAACCACGCTTGCTCCTATTGCTTCACCAAGCACTGTAGTTACTGAAACAACACCAGTTGCTTCTACACAGACTCAATCTGTTCAGACACCGACTACATCATATAGTCCACCAAACACATCATCATCCAGTTCAGGATCTTCCTACGGTTATTAATATCAAATGGCACTAGATAGAGTTAAAATCCAAGATGTCCTCGCATCTCAGGTTCCTGAGTATGTGAAGGATGATTTTCCTCTGCTCGTAACTTTTCTAGAAGAATACTATACTTCACAAGAAATACAAGGCGGCACATTTGACCTAATTCAAAATCTTGATCAATATGTCAAGATCGAGGAGTTGGTAAATTTAAAAACTACCACAACACTACTAGAGGATATTGGATATTCCTCTACGACCATTAAGACTGACGTTGATAGTAATTTCACATACGGATTTCCAGAAGAGAATGGACTGATTAAAATTGATGATGAGGTAATATCATATGGATATAAGACTGACACTACTTTTGAGGAATGTAAAAGAGGTTTTAGTGGCATAACATCATATATTGGACCTGATCCTGATCAATTAGTATTTGATTCTACTGTCTCAACAACTCACACCAAAGGTGCGTCAATCCAGAACCTCAGTGTTCTATTTTTACAGGAATTCTTTAAGAAACTAAAAAGACAGGTAGTTCCTGGTTTTCAAAATAGACAACTGTCAAGTGGTTTAGATCAAAGAAATTTCGTTCTCGGTTCTAATACTTTTTATAACTCAAAAGGAACCGACAATTCGGTAGAGATTCTTTTTAGAGCTTTATTTGGAAAGGAAGCAGAGGTCATCCTTCCTGGTAAGTTTCTTATCAAACCATCTGATGCAGATTATAGAATCTCCAAGTCTTTTGTAGTTGAATCATATGTTGGAGATCCTCTTGAACTTGCTGGAAAAACTTTATACCAACCTATCATTAACTTCGGTGTTAAGGGCGGAATAGGTAAAGAGGGTTTAGGACGTGGTACAGGGGCAGCAGGAACCCTCTCAGGGATTAATTCGGTAAATGGTACACCCGAATTAGATAAAGTAGTTAGAGGATCAGTCTGTGGTGTTGAGAGATTGTCCTATGATAATGGGCAATATTATCGTCTTAATATTGACTATGGGTATGATAGAGACAGCAACGTGCAGGGAAGCGTATATGGTTCTTTCCAACCGAATCCCAAAACTCAAATTCTTAACTCGGTCGCTATAGGTGCTACCATTATTGATGTTGATTCAACCATCGGTTTTCCTGACAAAGGTCAACTGAGTGTTTATGGTGTAAATGGTTCTGAACAAAAAATCAATTATACATCAAAAACTCTTAATCAGTTTATTGGAATTTCATCGAGTAATATTCTTTCTCAAATTAATGATCAATCCATAGTAAGATACTTTAATAATGCTTTTGCTTTTACAGGTATCGGCACTGATAATCAAATTAAAGTTAGAATCACCTCAACTCTGAAGGAATTAAAGATCAAAGATCAGACCAACTCTCTTAAAGTTGGTGATGAAATTAACGTAAAATCACTTGGACTTCCTTCATCGAAAGTAAAAGCATCCAATTGGTTCTTTAATATCAAGTCAGACTTTGATGTTAAATCAGTGGAGGTTATTGATAACACTCAAGCAATTTATAAAATTTCTCTTAACACAGATCATTTCTTTAGAATCGGTTACAAGATCAGATTAGTTGATGATGATGGTGTAATTAGAACTGGAGATATATCAAAGGTCAATAGTAAAAATAGTTTTACTGTCAAACTTAGTTCTTTAATTTTATCATCCAAACTTTCTATTGGATATACTGTAACCAATCTTACTTTGAAGGGTAATTCTGCCAAATACTCTCAACTTAATAATTATATTTCTAATGTACAGCAAGTTTATACTAATTTTAAAGATGAGGTTTTGGTATCCTCTAACTCATTGCCAACTTATTCTAACACTCAACTAAATCCAAACGATAAGAGTGTAACGTTTTCTGGAACACCTGATGCGTCTGGCACATTGACCATCAGTTCCGGCGCGGATCATGGTTTTTACACGGGAGATTCCGTATTCTACAAAGGTTCTATAATTGAAAATGTTACCACTACACCTGATGGTAATCAATTTGTAACTAAAACTGTAAGTAAGTTCTCAAATATGGAGGAACTTGTTTACTTTATACAGAGAGTCAGTGAAACAAAAGTTAGACTGGCAAAAAGTAAAGCAGACTTATTCAGTGGTAAGTTTATCATTCCTGATGGTTCTGCTCAAAATAATCAATTAATTTATTTTGATTATTATCAAAAGATAGTTTCTAATCAAGGTCTTTATAGGCAGTTTGTAGAACCAGATAATTCATCCGGTTTATTTGAAACAGAACCAGGTTATACTGGTATGTTAGTTAATGGTGCAGAAATCCTCAATTTCAAATCACCAAAATCTGTATATTACGGAAAGATCAATTCAATTGATATTGATAATCAAGGTTCTAACTATGATGTTATTAATCCTCCCATTGTAACTATCACAGATCAGATGGGTAGTGGTGCGGCAGCAACTCTTTCAGTTGATGGTTCTCTTCAAAGAGTAGATATTGTTGATGTTGGATATGATTATGTTGATACTCCTGTCGTAAAAATTACTGGAGGATTTCCAGACAAAGAGGCAGTAGCAGAGGTTAATTTATCATCTATCAATCATAGTGTTGAATTTAATGCTGGTGCAGGAAGTACAAATGTAAGACTTCATCCAAACAATACGATTGGTTTCTCAACTTTCCATAAGTTTAGAGATAATGAAAAAGTTATCTATAATACTGAAGGCAGTTTACCAATCGGTGGTATTTCTACAAACTCTCACTATTATGTAAATGTTGTAGATGCTTTTACTATTCAACTTCACAATAGTGAGACTGATGCCGTTTCAGGTATAAACACTGTTAGTTTAACGAGGTATAGTAATAACACTCAATCAATCGATACCTTTGAGAGAAAGAGAATAGTAAGTAGTGTACTAGTTACTGATCCAGGTAATGGATATAAGAACAACAGTAAAAATATTAATCCAGCAGGAATTGTAACGTCACTGAATTGTTTTTCAATTGACAATCATGGATACTCTGATAGAGACATAATCAGATACACTCCTGGTGATTCTCCGATTAGTGGTTTAAGTTCTTTTACAGATTACTTGGTTAAATCTGTTAGTAGAGACTTAATTAAAATATATGAAGTTGGCACTGGTGGAACTGGTAAGAATTTCTACTACGATAATGATATTACTGTCAGTATAGCATCAACTGGTAATGGTTCATTTAACTATGAACCAATCAGTTTGGTTATCGAAGGCACAGTTGGTGTCAATAGTCTGACTAACCAAGATTTTAGTTGTAAAGTTATTCCTGTTTTTAGAGGATCTATAACCTCTGCGGATGTCACTACAAAAGGTGTGGGATATGGAGCGTCAACTGTTCTTAATTTCAATAGACAACCTGATATAAAATTTGAAAGTGGTAGTGGTGCTCAATTATTCCCTGTTGTATCAAATGGTAAAATTATTGATGTAATCATTCAAAGTCCCGGAACCGGTTATAATTCTCCACCGGACATTGAGATAGTTGGTGTAGGAAGTTATTGTAAATTAACTCCAATTATTGAGAATGGTTCTTTTGTATCAGTAAATATTATCAGTAATGGTATTGGATATAACCAGGATAATACTTCACTTAAAATAACTCCATCAGGAAGTGGTGCTACTGTTGAGGCTAATATTAATGAGTGGAATATAGATATATTCGCTAATGATTTTAATCAAATTACTTCTGATGATGGATTTATAGAGGATAATATTGATTCATCTAGTCTTCAATATGGTCATGTATATGCTCCTCGTAAACTAAGAGAGGCAATGGATTCTGTTGACTCTAAAGGTAATATTCTTTTTAGTCAACCAGATCTTGTACAAGAAAATGGAATTGAAGTAGACTCCAAAGAACACTCTCCTATTATTGGATGGGCGTATGACGGTAATCCAATTTATGGTCCATTTGGATATTCAAATGGAACAGGTGGAGTTATAAAACAAATGATCTCTGGCTATGAACTTGTAACAAGCCAGGCACAGAGACCTCCTATATCTGCCTTTAGAGAGGGATTCTTTGTAGAAGATTACATTTACAGAGGGACTGGAGATCTTGATGAGCACAATGGTAGAATTTGTGTAACACCTGAGTATCCAAATGGAACTTATGCTTATTTCTCTACATTTGAACAAACTGTAGATACAAGCGGTCCTTTCGATAAATTCAAGAGACCATCATTCCCATATATTGTGGGACCATCATTTAAATCTAAACCCAATAGTTTTAATTTTAGAAAATCCTCTAATCAATTAGACTATGCGATTGGCAACAATGATTGGTTAAGAAATACTTTATATTACAACCTTTCAGGTAATAATGGAGATTACAAATATATCTTTAATCCTAATAGAGTTGAAGCTCCTACAATGGAGATTCAATCTACTACGACAGGTAGTGTTGACTCTTTAGGTATTGTAACCGGTGGTTTCAATTATAAAGTTAATGATAAAATTTATTTTGAAAAAGACTCAACAGCAAACTCTGCTAGAGCATCAGTATCAAAAGTAAAGGGTAAATCTGTTCACAGTGTAAGTATTGCTACGACCACAGTAAGTAATATTGAATTTATACCTTATCTGTCAAGACAACAATTTATTGGAATGTCTTCTGATCCACATGGTTTTAATAATGATGATATTTTGACGTTCAGTAGTGTATCTGATTATTTTGCTGGTCTTGATGGAAAATATAGAGTTGGTGTCACAACTAGTAATTTTGTTCTTACTGAAAATATTAGTGACGCTACTGTTACTGGAATTAATACTTTTATTCCAGTATCTGGTCCAACACAATATCCAACTTTAATTGTAAATGATATTCTCAATATTGGTAACGAAAAGGTTAAAGTTCTGAATATCGAACCAAATCGTTTAAGAGTGGCCAGAAAACAAAATGGCACTGTTTCAGCAGCGCACACTGCTACTTCTATCCTCTCTGGAGATCCTAGAAGGTTTACCATCAATATCGGCGCAGCCAGCACATCTAAAATTCTTACTTTTAATAAAGAACTTTATTTTACTCCATCCGAGTCAGTTGGTATTGGTAGCACAACTGGCACAGGTATTGGTGTCACTCTCTCGATTTCCAATCCTGGAACTGGCGTTACTCAGGTTTTTGTTGAACCCAGATCAATCTTTATTCCCAACCATGGTTTAAAGATAAATGATAAACTCAGATACAATCTAAATGGTGGAGCATCAATTACATATTGGGATGGCATTAGCGGAACACCTGTTAGTAATTTGACAGGCATTTCTACTATTTTTGCTATTCCTTTAACTGCGGATACAATTGGTATTAGTTCAAATATTTGTGGACTTAACTCTGGTGGTAAATTTGTTGGCGTAAACACGGATGCTGGTCTTCTTTATCTTGTTGGTGTTGGAACCGGTGATAATCATAGTTTTAAAACTGATTTAAGAAACGTCATCACATCTAGTGCCTCTAGAAATCTTGTAACAGTATCTACAGCAGAAACTCATGGATTATCATATCTTGATAATGTTATAGTTGATCTCAGACCAACTCATGAAATTAATGTTAAGGTCATATATGATGACTTTAACAGAAGAATTGTCTTTGATCCAAAAGATTTTGCTGCAGGTGATGTCAATCTCGAAGAAAATACGATTACATTTGCTTCAAATCCATTTAAGACAGGAGATAGGGTAATTTATACCTCTGCTTCTCCAGTAGGAGGTTTGGCAAATGAGGGGATGTATTTTGTATATCTTTATTCTGAAAATAAAATTAAACTGGTCAATAACAAAATTGACCTTAAAAATATTAAACCTGATTTTATCAATCTAACAACTGCTTCCACGGGAACCCTTTCAAGAGTAAATCCATTTGTAGAAGTTAGTAGAAAGAACACAATAAAATTTGATTTATCTGATTCATCACTTTCATTCATATCAAGTGGTGTTAGATATTCTGCTTACGAAATGCAGATATTCAGAGATCCTCAATTCAATAATAGATTTTTAACAACAGGTAAAGGTGATTCATTTGAAGTATCTTCTTCTGGAGAAGTAGGTATTACAAGCACTGCTAATTTGACTATTCAAATTACTAACAATCTTCCAGGAGTCTTATGGTATAGATTTGATAAGATTAATGATTCCATTATTCCATCTGTCAAAAATGAATTAGTAGTAGATACTGATGTTAAAGCATTCAATCAAATCAATGTCGTGAAGACACCAATTGATGGATCTTACAATGTATCATCAATAGGTTCAACGACATTTACATATGTTGTTTCTAATATCCCAAATATTGTATCTTATGGTTCAACAAACGCAGAAACCACTTATTCTACAACCTCTGAAAATGTAGTAGGTGCTATTGATTCTGTAAAAATTATTGATAGGGGAATTTATAAGTCTGCTCCATCTATTTCATCAATCAGAAGTGGTTTGGGCACTGGTGGTTTAGTTGAGGCAAAATCAGATCAGATTGGGCAACTTTTAGATGCTAGATTTGTTTCTAACAATATTGGTTTCGATTACGCTTCAGATCCAACTTTAACTGCTATTGCTGGCATACCAGAGGTCATCAAATTAGAACCTCTATCATCATTCAAATCCATTGGAATAACATCTTCTGGAATAAATTATCTTTCATCACCTGATTTAATCGTTTTCGATGGTCTTTCTAACAATAGAGTTGATGTTGAATTAGATTATGAACTTGGAGATACTGAAGTTTCTATTTTGAAAAATACTTCTAATATTTTCTTTGTTCCTCCGACTATTATTCCCACCAATAATTCAAACGGATATTCAATATCATCTATCACTTACAACTCATCAAATAAGGTCGTAAGACTGTTCTTGACACATCAATTTGCTTCAAACTCTAATTATCCATTTGAGGTTGGTAAGAGGATTTTAGTAGAAAATATTAGTGTAGGTGTGGGATCCACTGGTTCGGGATATAATTCCAAAGATTATAACTATACATTATTCCCGGTCACCGGAGTTAATACAAACGCTGGCGGAAGTGGTGCTTGGGTGGAATATAATTTAACCGATCAACTAGGAGACAGCGGAGTTCCAGGTCTGTTTAGTGATGATTCAATTGGAAAGGTTATTCCTGAAACACATTTTCCAATCTTTAAATCCAACCTTGTTAAAAATGAATTCTTAAATGGTGAAAAACTTGTTGGTAAAAATATTGGAGGAATTGTTCAAGATTATAACTCAAACAATGAAACACTCAAAGCAACTATTTTTGGTGTAATTAATCCTGGTGATTCAATCAGGGGATTCACCTCCGGTTCAATTGGAATTGTAGAGACAGCAACTTTATTTGATGCTGAACTTACAATTGGTGCTGGAGCAACTGTTTATGACGGTTGGCAGAAGGATACTGGATTCCTGAATGATAATCTCCAAAGAATTGCTGATAACGAATATTATCAAGATCTCTCATATTCTATCTCCTCTGAAATTGACCTTGATACTTGGAATGATCCAGTGAGTCATTTGACTCATACTGCTGGATTTAAGAAGTTTGCCGATCTTCAAGTTTATAGTCAAGCAGATAAAAATGTATCAGCTATTGTACAATCGGGTGATACTGATGTTGAAAATATTGTTGATATTACCAGCACGGTAGATTTAAACTGTTATCAAGATTTTGACAGAGCATCCGAGAGAGGAGAGTTTATTAATAATGTATACATCTCCAATGAAATTATATTCCAAAATAAAATTCTGACTGATTTCCTTCAGTCAATTGGAAATAGAGTTCTGGAAATCGATGATATTAGTGGTCAATTTAATAGCAATGCCAGAACGACTCCATTTGAGGTTATTGCTGTATATGGTTTAAATTACAATTACAACAAAATTATCACTCATGCAAGGGACAGAACGTTTACAGATGAAAGACAATTTGCCATTGTCAGTGCCCTTCAAGATAACGGAATAGGATATCTTTCTCAATATGCGTCAATTGAGTCATATCCGTATCTTGGGTATTATGATTATGCATTTACTTCAAATGGTTGGAACTTGCTATTCTATCCTGTTAAATTTGAGACAAATGTTTATGATGTTTCATCATCCGCTATTAATATTCTTTCAGGAGTAACAACATCAGGAGTAGATTCCTATGGTGATGTAGCGTATATCTCTGGCAATCATCAAGCAATTGCTGCCAATACCAAAACCTCAATTGTATCGTTTGGAACAACATATAGAGCAGCAAAAGTCATTGCTCTCTTTGATGGTGCCAATGATCGTATGTACGGTGCTGAACTGAACATTGTTCACGATGGAACCGACTGCTATCAATTAGAGACAAATGCTATTGGTGAGAATCAAGGTTTAACTGGCGTTGGATTTGGTACATTTGATTCAAGAATTTCTGGTAGTGACGTAATTGTTGAATTTACTCCAGATTCAAGTATAGGTTTCGCAATGACCTGTACAACTGGTTCTATTCTTATCTCGGATTCCAATACAACCACAGGTAATCAATTACTTGACGTTTCAAGAGTTGGATCGTCTTATAAGGCGATTTCTGCTTCTGGATCACCTACTGCTAACACCATAGCATCTTATGATTCACCATCCGAGTCTGCTTACTACCTCTTTAGCGTTAAAGACACTACAAACAACAGGTATGAGGTATTTGAATTTGCTGCTCTTAACTCATCATCGAATGAATGTTATGTAGAGTGGGCGAATTTAGAAACTGGCGGTCATATAGGCACAGTTGGCGTCACAACTAATATTGGTGGTGGTGTTAATGTAGTATACACTCCTGAAGCGGGAATTGATGTTGAGGTAAGATCATACTTCACTGAAATGATAATATTTGATGAAAATACAAGAACCGGAGTTATTGATATTGATAATGTTCAAATTACCACTGATCATGATACTTATCAGGGAACTCAATTAGATGTTAAGACAGCATTTGAACTTAAACATAAAGGTCTGAATATTTTCAGAAGAGTATTTGACGGAACTGACACGACAATCGTTAATACCACCACGAATCAAATCACTCTTCCAAATCACTTCTTTGTAAGTGGTGAGGAAGTAGAATATGGACATCCAGGAACCGGAACGACCATGGCAATTCAAATTGCCAATACAACATTCCCAGGGATTGGTGCTACTGAAAGATTGCCACAAAATCTTTTTGTAATTAAAGATGATGAGTCTAAAATTAGATTCGCTGCGACTGCTGAGCATGCACTCGCTCAATCGCCAACAGCAATTGATATTACCTCGGTGGGTATTGGTTTATCGCATACCATAAATGCTAAAAAACAAAATACCAAGGCATTGCTGACGATTGATAATATGATTCAATCTCCAGTTTCCCAAACAGATGTTACCACATTACTTAATGAAAATATAATTTTTGACA
>MDSZ01199814.1_pt1 | contig 14957 bp, 11 predicted proteins | sample 811201 | NCBI WGS metagenome assembly MDSZ01 (sample SAMN05326647, study PRJNA326480) | marine metagenome | isolation source: seawater | place: Indian Ocean: North | collected 2010
AAAAAATTGCACTAGCCCTGGCGGCAACTCTCGCTTCGACTCCTGCAATGGCTGGCGTCTATGTAAATGCCGAGTCAAACGCATCTTATACAGGTAATGATTATACCTCTCGTACAACTGATCTACATATTGGTTGGGAAGGAGACGTAGGTCAACTTGGATATTATATTCAAGCTGGTCCCGCATTCTCTGCAGCTGATGGAGTAGATAGTAACACAGATTTCTCAGGTAAGCTTGGAGGTTCCATAGCAGCATCAGAGAAGCTTGGTGTGTATGGAGAGGTATCATTCAAAACTGATGAGACTGCAGACAATGCATACGGTACTAAGATAGGTGCCAAGTATAGTTTCTAAAAATGTTAGACCCTAATGAAAAGGAACCTCAAGAAGAGGAACTAGATACTGCACCTTGTGAGTATCAACCAATAGGGGTTGACGATGAAGAACCTTCTTACTAAATATAGTGAACCATGGTTAATAGTTATATTACTGTTAGCCATGTTTACATATATTGAAGCTTCACATTTAAAGTTTCATAGGGAAGAGGCACCTCAGTGTAGGACCTCTTCCTAATTTCCTTGACCTTATCCGCTACGGTCCGTTGTAGTGGTCAAGGGTTTATTCACTGGTATGGCGGAACCATACTGGACTCGATTAATTTAATAATTATGTCTTTCGTTTCTAATACTGCACAAGGTACAGTTAATTATGTAACAAACGAATTCTATAAAAAATTCATTTCTAATGATTATATTATAGATAGTGCTGATACAGGTGGTAACTTACCAAGTGGAGGTACTAATGGTACAACATATCGTCAACCTTTAAAATTTGCTCTAGGTAAATATGAAAGAGCAATTTGTAGAGTTGTAGCATTTTTTATTGCGGACGCAGATTGTGATCTAAAATGGAAAACTACAGTACCAACTGCAGCTACTGGTTCTAAATTCTATGGTACTTTCCAAATATCAACTTTACCAGCTACTTCTGGTGGAACAGATGTAATACATGATGATTTTGCAAATCTAGTCGATGGTAGTGCTGTTGGATTTGCTGAAGAAACAATCACAGGATCTTCTGATGGTCTCATCACAGTTAAGCAAGATTTTGTTTATGTTAACGCAGGTACTGCAGGTGATGTTGCATTTGAAATAGCACAGAATACAAACAATACTGCTGACTTAGTTTTAAAAGCAGGTTCATATCTACAATATATGAAGTTCTAAATTGCTTCAGATTGGGGGCACCTCAGAGTCGGACCCCCACTCTATTGGCTTTTGGCCCTGTACGCAGGATACCCTTTAGCCGTCTAGACGGTGGGATAGACCACAAAAAATGATCAAAAATTACGTGCGTAAGAAAGTAAACTAATACATTTTTTTAAATAACAATGGCACAAGCCACACAATCGGTATTAGGTTCAGTTAATAAACTGGTATCTGATACCTCTGGTTCTCAGGATTACGATAATAAGTACGGAACCTACCTCAAGCTGTTCTCAGGAGAGCTATTCAAAGCTTATGAGTCAGCAACAATTGCAAGAGATACAGTACAGAGACGTTCACTAAAGAACGGTAAATCTTTACAGTTCATCTTCACGGGTCGTATGCAAGCTGCATACCATACCCCAGGAACACCGATCCTTGGATCAGGTGATCCTCCAGTAGCTGAGAAGACCATCACTTGTGATGACCTCCTTATCAGTTCAGCTTTCATTTATGACCTAGATGAAACACTTGCTCATTATTCACTTCGTGGGGAAATCAGTAAGAAGATTGGTCATGCTCTAGCTGAGTCTTATGATAAGAAAGTCTTCAGAACTGTTGCTAAAGCAGCTCGTATGGCTTCTCCAATTACTGCAGCACCTGGTCCTGAGCCCGGTGGTTCTCAAATCAACCTTGGTGTAACTAAGGAGTATGATGCACAAGCACTAGTAGACGCATTCTTTGAGGCAGCTTCTATTCTTGATGAAAAGAATATGCCTAAGTCTGGACGTGTTGCCGTACTAAACCCACGTCAATACTACGCACTAGTATCTCAGGTATCTTCTAATATCCTTAACAGAGATTATGGTAACTCACAAGGTAACCTAAACTCAGGTGAAGGTCTATATGAAATAGCTGGTATCCAAATCAAGCGTTCTAACAACCTACCATTCTTAGCTGGTACAGTTAATGATGAATCAGGTCAGAACACATCTAAAGGTACTGGTCAACCTAACGATGGTACAGGTGGAGACTTCTCAACTCACTGTGGTCTAATTTACTATAAGGAAGCTGCTGGTGTTGTTGAAGCAATTGGTCCTCAAGTTCAAGTAACTTCAGGTGATGTATCCGTTCTTTATCAAGGTGACGTAATCGTAGGTCGTCTTGCAATGGGCGTTGGTACACTTAACCCTGCAGCTGCTATTGAACTCATCTCTCCTAGAAGTTAATCATGTCACTTAATCCTGGTTCTTCTGTTACTATAACTAGAGAAAAAGGAAACGGTGCTAGTCTAAGTGGGATTGGTAGTGTTGATAAATCAATTACTATCAACCCACCTACTCCTAAAGAGTATGGTAGAAAGCATTTAACTCCTGCTAATATAGGAACAGTTTCATAATATAAATAAACATGGCTTTAAATACTTTAGTTGCAGCTGGAAACCAAGCAGTTTCTGGTCCAACAAAGGCAGAAGTTGAAGCAGATGCGGATAAGGTTATACTACCTATGGCTACATATAGTGGTACACTAGCTGGTAACAACTGGACTGCAAACAAAAAAACTGCAATCAGACATTCTGTTTCACAAACTCAAGGCACCTCTGGGCGGCCTACTTCTGAAGTCTTTTCAGAAACATGTGGATTACGTATGGCGTATTCAACAAGCGAAAGTGCTGACACTGGTGTTTATGCCAACGGCACTCTAGTACCTAGAACTTAACAGATATTAGGGGGGCTTTGGTCTCCCTTTTTTTTATTCACAAATATTAATACCTATGGCTACCACAACAGTTGACCTCGATACAGAACTATCCGCAGTAAATTCAATACTGGGTAGCATAGGTCAAAGTCCAATAACATCACTAGGATTACCAGATTCTGGTACTGGTGATACAATCAACTTCCAAAATCCAGAAATAGCATTTATATATAATATACTTACTGAAGTAAATAAAGATGTACAGAATGAAGGCTGGCATTTTAATACAGAATATCATATAACTAAAACATTAGATGAAGCTGGTGAGATATCAGTACCTGGTGATGCATTAAGATATGATTTCTTTAGTGAAGGAATAGATAAAACTTTTGATGTTGTTAATCGTAATGGTAAATTATATGATTTAGTTGATCATAGTTCTACCTTTGATTCAGGTACATACTATTTAGATATTGTAAGATTATATCCATTTACAGATTTACCTAATGCATTTCAAAGATATATAACTTATAGAGCTGCCTCACGAGCAGCTGCTCAACTAGTATCCAATCCACAATTAGTACAACTACTGCAAACTCAAGAAGCTCAAGCACGAGCAATTTGTTTAGAATATGAATGTAATCAAGGTTCTCATTCATTCTTTGGCAGCCCTCATGATACTAACTACAGAAATTATCAACCATATCATGCACTTAAACGCTAATGGCAAGTATCACACAAACTATACCTCATTATAATGGTGGTATATCACAGCAACCAGATGAAAAAAAATTACCAGGACAAGTAGTAGAAGCTAAGAATGTATTACCAGATCTTACAAGAGGTTTACTTAAAAGACCTGGTGGTAAACTTATAGCACCTTTAACTATTGAAGATGGTACAAATAATTCACAAACTAATGGTAGATGGTTTCATTATTATAGAGATGAAACCGAACAATATATAGGACAAATTAGTAGAACTGGTGATGTAAATATATGGAGATGTAGTGATGGTAAAGAGATGCATGTTGAAAATGATTCCGCTAAATCAGCTGAATTAGTATCTTATCTTACACATACAAAAGATGAAGATATACAAACACTAACTTTAAATGACTATACCTATATAACAAATAGAACTAAAGTTACTGCAATGAAAAATTTGCTAGCTGGTCCTTATGATGGTATAAATAATTATAATGATGTCAGACCTCCAGAAGCTTTTGTTGAATTAAAAAAAGTAGCCTATGCTAGTCAGTATTCTTTAAATCTTTATGATGATGATACCTTAGAAGATGTTACTACTGCTACTAGAATATCAGTAAAAAGAGTTATAGATAGTTCTAATAGTTGTACTAATGAAACTACATTTCCTTCATCTGGAACTTTACCAGGCAGTGTTGGTCATACAAGTTATTGCTTAAATACAAACAATGAGCATGAAGATAGCATGTGTCCAAATGTCGATACAAGACTAATTAGTTTTAACCCAGGATCTGCTTGGGATGCTGATGATTCAAATGGAGTAGCTGGTGTTTTTACATATACTAGAGATGGTGTTGAACAAGCGGTTTTTGAAAAACAAACCTTAAGTCAATATACTGTAGCACCTAGTCAGGTTTATAAATTGACAGGATCTGATATAACAGATATGACACTTCCTGCACTAAGTTCAACTGCTAATGCGGCAACCTTTGGTGCTCTTATAAGTTCAATAAAAGCACATGCTGATTATGGAAGTAGTGGTATAACTGTTAAAGCTGAGAACAGTACAACAGCTGTTAAAGAAATACAGAAGATTGAAAATGTTGAGTTAGGTTTTAATTATTCTCAATATAGCCCTAATATACTTTATTGGCAGATTGAAGGAGTTACAATTGCACCTCAAACACAAAGCGGTTGTAACTTAGCATGTGCCTTACTTGCTTTACAGAACCATGCTGATTACGGAAGTTTAGCTGCAACAGTTTCACTAGAAGCTGCAACTAATGGTAATTCTGATTACCGTAATATAGTTTTCACTTTTAAAGAAAACAGAGAAACAACTTCAATGTCTAAGATGGGCAATCATCATCCTGATTGGGGTACAGGTACAGTATATACTGCTAATACTACTGCAACAGGAGCTGTAGAAGCAATAGCAAACAAAGGAGATATAGTAGCTGAATTTACTAGTACAGGTGATAAAGCTCTTATTAGTATAGTTAAAGACCCTACAGGAGACGCTGTTACAACCGCATTTGTTGAAGATGCTGTTTCTTCAACTATAGCAAACCCACCAAAAGATCTTTATTTACGTATAACAACTAATGGTCAAGCTGTAGCAGAATCAGATGAGGCAACACCAGAATATCGTTGTAGATATACAACAACATATGATCTTTTATATGGTGGTCAGAACTGGCTTGTTGGTGATTACTTTGAAGTTTGGATGAAGAATGCTAAATATAGAATAACTATTGATAAAATTAGTACTTCTAAAGTACAAGCTAATAGAGGTTTAATACGTCCTACTCCAACATCATTTGATACTAAAACAGTAGTTACAGCTGAAAGTATATTAGGTGATTTAAGAACTGCTATAGATGATGATGAGAATAGTAATTTTAATACTAATGCGGATGGTGCTTTAAATAGTGCTGGAACATATGTTTCAGGTGTAAAACAAGTTGGTAATGGATTACATATAACTAGACCATCTGGTACTTTCAATATTAGCTCACCTTCACCTAGTTTATTGAATGTATTTACTAATGAAATACAAGACATAGGTGATTTACCTTCTCAATGTGTGAATGGTTATACAGTTAAAATAAGGAATAGTGAAGCTGCTGAAGATGATTATTATGTAAGATTCATAGCAGATAATGGTACTGATGGTACAGGTGTATGGGAAGAGTGCCCAGAACCAGGTAGGAAGATAGCATTTGATACAGACAGTTTACCAATTCAAATTAAACGTAATGATAATGTAACTGCAGATCAAAGTGGAGCGACACATAGTGAAGGTTGGTTTAAAGTAGAACAAGTTACTTGGGAGAATTGTTTAGTAGGTAATACACTAACAGTACCAGAACCTTCATTTATAGGTAAAACAATTAATAAATTAGTATTCTTTAGGAACAGGCTAGTCTTCCTCAGTGATGAGAATATTATCATGTCTCAACCTGGAGAGTTTTTTAATTTCTGGCCGAGATCTGCTATAACATATACAGCTACAGATAACATAGATATATCTTGTAGTTCTGAGTATCCTGCTATTGTATACGATGCTATACAAGTTAACAGTGGATTAGTGTTATTAACAAAAAACCAACAATTCATGTTGACGACAGATAGTGATGTTTTGAGTCCACAAACTGTTAAAATAAATGCATTAGCTTCTTACAATTTTAATTACAAAACTAATCCAATTTCACTTGGTACAACTATTGCATTCTTAGATAATGCAGGTCAGTATTCTAGATTTTGGGAAGTAGCAAAAGTTTTACGTGAAGGTGAGCCTGACGTAATAAATCAAACAAAAATTGTTAGCCAATTATTTGATAAAGAAGTAACTTTAATTTCTAATTCAAGAGAAAATGGTATAGTATTTTTTAGTAAAAAAGATACTTCTACTTTATATGGGTTTAGATATTTTAATTCTAGTAATGAACGATTACATCAAGCATGGTTTACATGGGAAATTACAGGTACAATACAGCATCATTCTATCTTAGATGATTCATTATATATTGTAGTTAGAAATAATGGTAAAGATACACTACAAAAATTCTCAGTAAAACTACATACTGATACTATTACTGTTACTGATGATAAGAGCAATGATGATGCTACTGATGATGAGGATTACCGTATCCATTTAGATTCTGTATCTGCTGTAACTATACCAGCTGGTACTTATAGTGAAAATTTAAATAAAACTATATTTTCAAAACCTGATGGTTATGATAATACTACCTCACAGCTTTACCTTTATGATAATAATACAACTTCAGATTATGTAGGTAAATGTAGTAAAGTTAGTATAATTAATAATGATAGTACAAATAGTACCTTAGAAGTATCAGGAGATTGGTCTAATAGAACAGTTCTCTTAGGTTATTCATTTGATATGCAAGTTAAATTCCCTACGATATATTATACAAAAACTGCAGATAATATTGTTGAATCAGATACAAATGCTTCATTAATTATACATAGAATCAAATTAAACTTTGGCCCTTATGGTAGTTATACTACTGCTATAGATAGATTAGGTAACTCTTCTTATGAAGAAACATGGGAAGCTCCTATTTCTGATCAATATTTATTAAGTAATGTATCAATTGATTCTGAAGTAACAAGGACTATTCCAATATATGAACGGAATAAAAACTTAACTATTACATTAAAATCATCAGATCCTTCACCTGCTACATTGTACTCAATGGCGTGGGAAGGAGATTATACAAGTAAATTTTATAATCGTGTCTAGAATTATATATCCAATGACGCTGGAGGCTGCTACAGAAGTAGCCTCTAACCTTCTTCCAGAAGATCACAGAGAAGTTTTAGAGGGTCATGGACATGATCCTGTGGAAATAATCCCTTTAACTGTTTTTAATTGTGACTCAATATCCTTTAGAATGCCTGATGGTCGATTAGCAGGTATTGCTGGAGTACATAAAGATGGTCAAATATGGATGCTTTGTACACCAGTCATCCTAAAATATCCAGTAACGTTTGCTAGAGAAGCAAAACGTTATGTAGAAAGTAGACAAGAGAAGTTGTTGTGGAACTTTGTTGATAAAAGAAACACAGTACATCTCAAACTACTTAAATTCCTAGGGTTCAAATTTCTAAGGGAATTCAAATATGGACCCAACAAATTATCCTTTATAGAATTTTGTCGTGTGTGATCCAGTAGCAGCAGTAATGGGGGTAGCCCAATTCGGGATGGGGGTGATACAATCAAACCGAGCCTCAAAACAAGCATCAGCAAGAAATCGTGCAGCACTTCAACAGTATGCATATAGTGAAGAGTTTCGTAAAGCAGAGTGGTTCCAACAACTAAGTGTATATGGAGCTAGGAGAGTTGACTTTGAGCTAAATTTAACTGAAAATGATTTAGCTGCACAACGTGGTTTTACTCAAGCTCAACGTGCTTTCAACGATAAAATAGCTGAAGCATGGAGAAGAAATGAAAGTAAACTAATTGAGTGGTTACAAAGTAGTGGGAAAATACCTGCTACGGGTATAACAGGTGCATCAATTAAACGTATGGAGACTTTAGATATAGGTGCTTTAGAACGTTCAGCTGGACGAGAAGTAGCTGCTTTAACTAGAACTAAAGAATCATTTGAAGAAAATGTAGAAGCAATAAGAAACAAACAAAAAAGCGGACGTAATAAATTATATTCTCAGGTAGCCTTCCAACCGAGACCAGGGCAGCCAACACCACGTCCTGTGTTAGAATCTATAGATCCAACCTTGGGATATGTAAGTGCAGCATTAGGAGGTCTTACTTCTTTTCTGCAATTTGGTGGAACTTTTGGAGGCGGCGGTGGCAGCAGCTACGGCGGTGGTGTATCTAACCCTGTACCAGGATTGCCGCAATTACCATCAGATATCACTGGTCTTAATCCTGGGAATTATTTTAATCCTGGGACTAATTATGGTGGTTATATAACTGGATTTGTACCAGGATTACCACAATTACCATCAGATATCATTTCATCATCAACATCAATTACGGCTTATAGATAATAATGACATCATCATTTCAAGGTGGCACGTTTGATCCTATTCAACAAGAAAGTTTTGTAGAGGTCAATCAGAGACACGCCGCACGACAATTAGCTGATTTAGAACGTTATTACACTGCTATGAACAGAAATGCTCAAAGACGTGTTGATATAAGTCAGAGAGACCTTGATAAATTAGCTCCATTCTCTAAACAAATACCAGAAGTACTTGGTCAACTATTTGAGAAACAAAAGGAACGACGTCAATTAGATGCACAAGAATGGTATTTTACAAATGGTTTATCAGAAGATGAATTAAAAGAATATCAGGATAAAAAGAATGGTATAAAAAAAGATTATAAAGAATTATCAGATATTAGAAATAACGATCCTGAATTAAAAGAAGATTGGGCTACTTCAGAAAGATTTGTAAATCTAGCTCCATGGAAGCAGACATTAATTTTAGAATTACATGCAGCACAAAAAGCATCTCAATATTCATTAGCAGATAATCATGAATTAAATGCAACTACAGATCCTGCTGAGTATAATGCACTATTAGTAAAAAATAGACGTGAATTCTTAAAACAATTTAATGGTATAAACCCAGCTGTTTTAGAAGAAAATGTATATAAAAAAATCAGGGAGGTAGAAAATGCTCATTACAAAAACTGGAATGCTAGAAGAAAAAAAGATGTTGACGATAAAAATGTAAATTTAGTCCAAGAAACAACTTATACTGCTATTAGAAATGGTGGTGGAGGATATGAAGAATTCAATTTTGGTTTAAGTACTATAGGTTATATGGATGGAGAAATTAATGATTTATATGGAAGTTATCTAGGAAATTTAATTAGTACTGAAAGTTTAACTCCTGATCAATTTACAAATATAGGTAATCAACAAATACCTGTTAGAGGTGGTAAAGAAGGTGAAACTAAATCCTTTAAGGATCATCCAGTATTTAGATCTATGTATAAAGAGTTAGGTATTAAGTTTGAAAAAATGGCAGGTGATAAATATACCAGAGAATTTAAAAAAAGAAAGGCAAATTTTAAGGAACAAAAACGTGATCAACTACAAGCCTGGGCTGATGACCCTACAAAATTAACACCTGCAAATGTACAAGCAGCTAAAATAAGTTTAAATAAACAATTCAAAAATGAATTTGCATCTGATTTTGATGACTTTGATGAATTATTAGAAAACTTTTCTATCTCTGCTCAAGCTTTAGAGAAGCAAAGAAATAGGGCAAGAAAACAAATTGAAGCTGGCACATTTACAAATTATGAATATTCTGAATTACCACCTATATTAAGATTAGAAACTGAATTCTCAAAAGCAGCTAAGGAACAAACAAATGTATCACCATTAAGGCTAGAAAATTTAGAAACTTTAGAAACTCTTATAACTAATAGAATTAGTAATAATAAAACATTACGATCTAGTGTAACTACAACTAAAGCTATAAAAACTACAAAGAATCAATATTTACAACTTGTAGATGATTATGTATTTAACGGTAAAACTTTAGAAGAAGCTCATAAAGCAGCTTATATTGATGTCAAAAAATGGTGGGAAGCTAATAAAGATAATCTTCTTTCTGAAGACCTTCTCAAAGGTTATGATTTAGATAAATTTGCAGATGTTACAGGTGGTAGAAGTGCTGAATTAGCTCTAAAGAAACAAGAGATGAAAGATTATATAAATGTATTTGGGAATGAATCTTTCGATCAAAAAGCTACTCCTGAAAGTTTATATGGAGAAAATGCTAGTTTCGTTGGAACAAGGAAGGAACTCCTTAGAATTAAAAAGGAAATGGGTGGCCCTAATTTTGTACCTAATGCTAAAATAAGATGGCTACAAGAAATGTTTAATGGGCATAGAACTAAAAAATTAGATTATAAAGATGTAGTTAATTTAGCATTAGCTCAAATCGGAGAAGATCCAATAGATAGCACACCTTCTTTTGATGCAGCTTCTGAGTTAAATGAAACAAGTAAAGAGAAATTATTTAAAGCTAAAACTGCTGTAGAATTTGTTAGAGCATGGGGAACTTTCAATGAAGATACAGGTAAAACCTTTATTCCAGAAATTGTACCTGATAATGCTGGAGAAGAAATATTAAAATCAAGTCAAGAATTAAATATGGATCCTGCAGAAATCGCTGCTGCATATGAATTAAATATGAGATACCCAGAACTGTTAACTATGAATATAAATCCAGATGAGATGGATAGTTATATGGGAACAGATTATTGGCTATTTATGTATAAGTATAGTGGTGGTTCTAATAAACAAGCTTTAGAAAACACAAAGAGATTTTAAATGTCTATTAATCCATTAGATGATATCGATGGTATTCCTCAATTATCTGAATTCGCTGAATCAGAATTAAAATATTCTGAAGATAGAGAACAGGAAAAGGAGGATTCGGAATACGTTCCTACTGAACCAACAAAAGATACATCTCAAAATAAACCTTCTACGGAAGGTGAAACACAAGAAGAACCTGGGATTTTAAAAAAAGGAGCAGAATACGCCTTATCTATACCTACGGGTGTAGTTGATTTTGGTGTAGATTTGTTAAATAAAATATCACCAGGAGGTAGACCTACAGAAGCCCCATTAGTTGATGAACATGGTAATTTAAATTATGTACCAAAATTCCAATCAGAAGGTGCTCAAGCATTAAGAGAAATCTCTTCTGTTGTTATACCTACTATTTGGGCTACAGCTAAACTAAAAGGTTTAGGTAAAGCAGCTCATGGTAAAGTAGGTTGGTCTTTAGGTAATGATGCAGCTTTTAGGTGGTTTTCTACTACAGGTTTAGCTGCAGGTGCTGGTGCTTTAGTTGATGAAACAGCTTCTGTACAAGAACGAGATCACAATTTATCAAGTGTATTAAAAACATATTGGCCTAAAACATGGGGCTGGATACCTGACAATTGGGCTACATTAGATTCAGATAGTCCTGAAGTTTTCAGACAAAAGAATAGAAATGAAGGTATTGGTTTAGGTCTATTAGCAGATATACTTGGACCTATTGGACGTTTAATGAAAGGGCGTCAGAAACTTAAACAAGCTACTAATTGGGTACCTAAGAATGAAAAAGCTTCAGCTTGGTTAAATAGAAAAAATAATAAAGTTAAGTTATCTGAAAATCCATTAGAGAATGACTTACTTAACTCTGCTAAACGTAGAGATGATCAATTATCAGATCTTGGTAGATCAGCTTTAGAAGATGGTGCTGATGAAACTCAACCAATTTTAGGTGTACATAATATGTACGATTACACTGAACAAGGTGTAAGAGCTTCAGATGAAGGTGGTATAGTTGGTGCTGCAGTTGATCAAGTTAAAATTGTAAAACAAATAGATACAAGATACGGACGTATACGTTCTATATTTAGTCCTAAAGATATGCGTGAACTTTTAACAGGGAAACAAAACCCTTTAAAGTTTATGAAAAAATTAGGTAAAGAACTAAAGGAAACAGAAATTGATTATGTAGGAAGTAAAGGTAGATTAGTTAAACATTCTGATTCTTTAAAAGAAGCTGAAAGATTAGGTGCCGAATTATATGGTAGTAATCTAGAAGATATGAAAAATATCTTACGTCCTTTATCTCAAATAGATCCTGAGACAGGAGCAAGGAAGCTCACCAATGCGGCCTATAAAGGCGTCATGAAGGCGATAACTAAGTATAGTGATGAATTCATCAATCTCGACTTAGCGCGTGCTCAGGGGCTTGCTGCGACCTCTACAGCAGGGCAGATATCAGATATGGCTGAAGGTGTTAGATTAATGGATAATACTCCTGCAGTAGGAAGAGGACAAGAGCAGATATTAGATCGTATTGAATTCTTAATGAATTTAAAATCTCAAACTTCTCTTACTAGGCAAAAGTCTTTTAATATAGGAGATATTGTAAATCGTTTAAGAGATAAAGGTAGTGAATTATTACCTATTGATGCTGTTAAAGCTATGGGTATGGAAACTAATGATACACTTAGAGCTTTAGAACGATTAGCTACTGAAAATAAAAATACTATTGAAACCTTACGTCAATTAAAAGAACATCGTCCACAAATGCTTGGACCATTAATGTTAGCTTATGAAGTAACAGATGGTAAAGTAGCTTCCATGTCAGCTTTAAATCAATACGTTAGAAATTCAACTGGTACTATATCTAAAGCATTCTTTGATGGTCGTGCTGATATGCCATCTGCATGGACACAAGGTGTATGGTCTAACATATATAACTCTATACTTTCAGCTGTTGGGACTCCACTTAAAGCTGCTCTTTCTAACACGATACTTATGATAGAAAGACCAGTAGCTACTTTTGCAGGTGCTTTAGCCGCTGGAGATTGGGCTACAATGAGACGAGCTCATTATATGTATAATATTGGATTTGCTGATACATTGCAAAGATCCTTTGTACATATGAATCAAGTATTTAAACGTGCATCAATTGATCCTAATTCTGTTGGATATATCTTACGTGATGATATAGCTAGAAAAAATGAACAGCAAATGAATCTATTAAAAGGATTCTCAAGTGCAGCTGAACAAGAAGGTAATTATGGTCCTTCAATTGTTGTCAATCAAATTGAAGCAATGAATGATTTAGCTGAACATCCTTGGTTAAGATTCAGTGCTAATGCTATGTCAGCTTTTGACGGATTTACTAGATCATATATTGGTAATATAGAAGCTAGAGCTAGAGCTTATGATAAAATAATGGAAGGTGGAGGTCAAATAACACCAAACAGAGTCCGTGCTATGGCACGTAATGTTTATGGTGAAATGTTTGATGAAACAGGTATTATAACTGATAAAGCTGTTGAATACGCAAGTAGAGAAATAGCTATGAACTTAGATAACTCTGCAGTTACAGCGATAAATGAATTAGTTAAAACAGTACCTGCTGTTAAACCATTCATGATGTTTCCTAAAACTTCAATTAATATGATGAGGTTTGCAGGATCACATAATCCAGTAGGTTTATTTGTAGATCAAGTTAATGCTTTTAAACTTCCATTCGAAGAAATGGATGAATTCCAAGTAGATGAATTATTAAATTCTAGAGGTGTATCTTTAAGTGGTAATAAACAAGCTGCATATGAAACTATCAGAGCAGAATTAAAAGGAAGAAAAGCTATTGGAACCCTTTCTGTAATGGGAGCTGGTTTCTTATTTACTCAAGATCGCTTACGTGGTAATGGTATATTTGATAAGACACGTCAAAGAACAAGAAGAGAATTAGGTTGGAAACCAAAAACTTATAAAGGTTTAGATGGTAATTGGTACAGTTATGATAACATGGGTCCAATAACAGATTGGTTAGCTTTAACTTCTGATATAATGGATAACTTTGATACTTTAGATCAACCAACACTAAGTACTTTACTTAATCGTGTAGGTTTTATTTTAAGTGCTAACTTAACTGATAAATCATTTACTGCTGGATTAGAACCTCTTGGTGATGTATTAGCAGGTAACCCTGCAGCAGCAGCTAGATGGGCTGGTTCATTTGGTAGTGGCTTACTTCCTGGTAGTGGATTTAGAAATGAATTTGCTAGACTTATTAGTCCTCAATTAAAAGAAGTAGAACAAGAATTCGGTCAAATATTAGCTAATAGAAACCCTGGATTAAAACAACAGTTACCTGATCTTTATGATTGGATGGATGGTAGTAAAGTTGGAGAACCTATGGGATTCTTTGCACGTGCATGGAATGTTTACTCTCCTTTATGGAAAGTAAGTGAGAGTATTTCACCAGAAAAACAATTTCTTATAGATATTGAATTTGATGGGAGACCAACTTTAAGAACTAATGGTCAAGGTATTGAATATTCACCAGAGCAAAGATCTGAAATTACTAGGTTAATGGGTGAATCTGGTTATTTTGCTAAAGAGGTACGTCGTATTATGAACTCTAAACAAGGCAAAAATTTCCGTAAAGAATGGAAAAAAGCTGCTGAAGGTGGTGTTTATTTAGATCGTAAAATCTTCCTTGATGTACAATATCAATTATCTCAAGCACTTAGAGAAGCTCGCCAAATAGCAGAAGCTAATGTTAGTTCTTATGAAGATATTAGTAGAAAACAATTCATTAATACTGAAATAGAACGATCTACCAGAGCTGGAGATGTACAACGTGTACTCGATTTACAACGTAATTAACATAAAAATCAAATGGCAACAGAACAAACGATTACAATTAGTGGCACTCCTACAGAGGTTTCTGGTGTCACTGTTCCTTATGTAAAAACATCAGATTTAGAAATACACATCGGTAAAGGTCTAGTAGAAAAAGTA
>MDSZ01223870.1_pt1 | contig 14957 bp, 13 predicted proteins | sample 811201 | NCBI WGS metagenome assembly MDSZ01 (sample SAMN05326647, study PRJNA326480) | marine metagenome | isolation source: seawater | place: Indian Ocean: North | collected 2010
AACTGGATAGAGCGCCTGACTTCGGATCAGGAGGTTCTGGGTTCGACTCCTAGCAGGCGCACCAATTTATTCCCCAATATTAATTAAAGTCCCTTTTTCTCTAGCTTTATCAAAAGAATAATAAAATACACAAATTGAAATTACTAGATAGAAAATATTAAGATAAATTGCGTTAATTATAGTTTCATAATTTACTATTCCATTTACCAAAATATTTCTAACTTCCTCAAAAATATAAACCAAAGGAAGTGCATAGGCTATTGATTGAAAAATTGTTGGTAAAGTTTCTACAGGGTAATATATACAGCCAAAGGGAGCTAGCAAAAACATTGTAGACCATGCAATATTTTCAAAGGATGGCCCAAATCTTAATAATCCTGCGGAAACAAATAGACCAAGAGTTATTCCAAAAATATATAAACTTAAAAAAAGTAAAGACAAAGGAATTCCTAGGTTTAATAATGAAATGCCAAATAGTGGAGAAGTAAGTAATATTGCTGGAACTAAACCTATCAATGCTCTAATTAAAGCCGTTAAGACTAAAGAGACAATTATTTCACTTATTTTCATAGGAGCAATAAATAAGTTTGTAAAATTTCTACTCCAAATTTCCTCTAAAAATAACATATTGAAACCAATACTTGTTCTAAATAAAAAGTCATAAAGAATAGCGCAAGACAGAATTACTCCAACCGCACCATTATAATAAGAACTATATGTTGCGAAAAAATTTGAAATAAAGCCCCAAAGTGTAATTTGAATTGAGGGCCAATAAATCAAGTCTAAAATTCTTGGAAAAGATCTAGTTATTAAATAAAAATGTCTTAAAAATAAGCCGTAAATTCTGATCAAATTCATTTATTATCTCTTACAATTTCTAAAAATACTTCCTCTAAATTTTTTCTTCCATATTTTTCAATTAATTGATTAGGTGTTCCTTTATCTACAATTTTACCATCTTTCATCATTAAAATTGAGTCACATAATCTTTTTACTTCTTCCATGTTATGAGAGGCCAATAAAACAGATATTTTTTTTTCTTTTTTATAATTTTCTAAAAAAGACCTCACAAAATCACCTGTTTCAGGATCTAAAGATGCTGTTGGCTCATCTAGTAGAAGTACACTGGGATTATTTATTAATGCTTTAGCAAGACTAACTCTATTTTTTTGTCCTGAAGAAAGTTCTCCAGTTATTTTATCTAGAAGATTTTGCAATCTTAATTTGTTAGCAAGATAATCAATTCTTTTTTCTAAATCTTTTACATTATATAATTTACCATAAACAATTAAATTTTGTTTTACTTTAAGTTTTTTTGGCAACTCAATGTATGGTGATATAAAATTCATTTTGTGAAGAATAGATATTTTGTTTTTTTCAATATTAATTCCATTAATTAGTACTCTTCCATCACTAGGTTTTAATAAACCAAGTATCATACCTATAGTTGTTGTTTTTCCACATCCATTTGGCCCCAACAAGCCTACAACTTTACCTTCATCAATTTTAAAGTTCAAATTTTTTACAGCAATTTTAGATTTATATTTTTTTGATAAGTTAATTACTTCAATTGAATTTTTCATTTAAAATTTCGATGCCCTGATAATTCTATCATTAATAGTTTTTCCAAGACCTATATTAGGAATTTTCTCAATTGCTATCTTTTTATAACCATCTCTTTTAATTTTTCTTAAAACAGAATATAAATTTTTTGCAGCTTCTTTTAAATTTTTTCTTCTTGTTAGATAATAAAAATTTTTAGAAAAGAAATTTTTCTTTTTAATAAGTACATAGGCTTCATCATTTGTTGGTTTTTTAACGTTAATCCTTAATGGTACCCCAGGCGAGTAATGAATAGGAAATAAACCAGGAGAAATTTTTTTTTTAGAGTTAATATTAATGGAAATTTTTTTATTTAAAAATTTTTCAATTTTATTTATTTCAAGTCCTCCGTATCTTAATAAAGTAGGATTATCTATTAAATTTATAATTGTAGACTCAATTCCAATTTTACTTTTTCCTCCATCTAAAACATATCTTAATTTTGAACCGAATTCCTCTTTAACATCAGATACTTTTACTGAGCTTAATTTTGAAGAAATATTTGCACTTGGTGCAGCTAATGGATAATCTAATTTTTTAAGTAAATTTCTAAATAAAGAATGTTTAGGAAATCGTACAGCAACACTTTTTTTATTATTAGTTGCAAATTTTGAAATTTTTGAATTTTTTTTTAACTTTAAAATATAAGTGATAGGTCCTGGTGAAAATTTATTATAAAGCTTAATAAAGTTTTTGCTAATAATACAATCTTTTTCCAAATTATTTATATTGTAGTAATGAATAATTAATGGATTATTTAGAGGTCTTTTTTTTAATTTAAATATTTTTTTAACAGCAACATTTGAGTAGGCATTGGCAGCCAATCCATAAACAGTTTCTGTTGGTACAGCAACACAATGATTATTATCTAAATATTTTTTTGCTTTTTTGATATTTGAATGAGAAGATTTCATGTATTAATAATTATTATTATATGAAAGATAAAATTTTACCACCTGATTATAATCAAAGTTCTCTGGAGGATCTCACAGATCGAATAAATAAGATTATAGAGGACCTGGAAAATGAAAAAGATTTAAATAATTCTATCGAAAGTTATCAGGAACTTTTAAGATTAAATAACATGATTGAAAAAAAATTTACAAAAAATTTTAAATCTATTAATGAGAATACATATAAAAGAATAAAAGAAATTACTAATAAAAATGAAAAATGAATTAAATAAAATTGCGAATGATACTAATTTGTTCTTAAAAAATTTTATAAAAAATCAAAAAAATTCACATTTGGTTACTGCAATGAAGTACGGTTTATTTCCAGGAGGAAAAAAAATAAGATCAAAAATTTTAATTGATTTTGGTTCTTTGTTTTCTATTGATTATAAAACATTAATATCAATCGGTGCAGCAGTAGAGTGTATTCATGCATATTCATTAATCCACGATGATTTGCCTTGCATGGATAACGATAATATTAGAAGAGGCAAGCCTGCAACACATATCAAGTTTGGTGAGTCAACTGCAGTTCTCGCAGGAAATTCATTATTAACTATGGCATTTGAAATTCTAACACATTCAAATTTGAAATTAAGTGAAAAAATAAAGATTAGTTTGATTAAAAAACTTTCTCAATGTTCAGGGCATCTAGGAATCGCAGGAGGCCAATATTTAGATTTAAGTTATGAAAGAAAAAAAATTTCAAAAAATAAAATTATTCAAATGGAAGAAAAAAAAACTGGTAAACTTTTTAGTTTTTGTTGTGTTGTACCTGCAATAATTAAAAAGAAAAATAATAAAGAAATAAAATTTTTTGAAAATATTGGATCTAAGATTGGTTTATTATTCCAAATAGCAGATGATTTGATAGATACAAAGGGTAATTCAAAAATTGCAGGAAAAAAAACAGGAAAAGATCATATAAAAGGCAAAGCTACACTAATTAGTTTAATTGGATATAATGACTCAATAAAATTTTGTGATAAAATTATAAAAAATATTGATACAGACTTAAAAAAATATGGTTCAAAATCAATTAAAATAAAGAGTACATTAAATTATATTTTAAATCGAAAAAAATGACAAAAAAAAAATATAAATATTTGAATAATATAAACTTTCCTTCTGACTTAAGAAAAGTTCCTGAAAATGATCTTCAAATAGTTTCCGATGAAGTCAGAGAAGAAATGATATCAGCAGTATCTGAAACAGGAGGACATCTCGGTGCAGGGTTAGGCGTAGTTGAATTAACTGTAGCTCTACATTATGTTTTTGATACTCCAAATGATAAATTAATTTGGGATGTTGGTCATCAATCATATCCACACAAAATTCTTACTGGAAGAAAAGATAAGATGAGAACTTTAAGACAAGGAAAAGGATTGTCTGGTTTTACCAAAAGATCTGAGAGTGAATATGATCCATTTGGTGCTGCGCACAGCTCAACTTCAATCTCTGCTGCGTTAGGTGTAGCAGAGGCTAATAAACTTGAAAATAAATCATCAAATGTAATTGCTGTAATTGGTGATGGAGCTATCAGTGCAGGTATGGCATATGAAGCAATGAATAATGCAGGTGCATCTAAAACCAAAATTATTGTTATTTTAAATGATAACGATATGTCAATTGCCAAACCAGTTGGAGCAATGAGAACTTATCTGGCCAAGCTATTCACAGGAAAGATGTATTTTAGTCTTAGAGAAACTTTTAAATTGATTACATCAGCATTTTCAAAAAGATTCAGTGCTAAAGCAGGTAAAGCTGAGGATTTTTTACGATCAGCAGTCACAGGAGGAACATTGTTTAGCTCATTGGGATTTTATTATGCAGGACCTATAGATGGTCATGATTTATCTACACTTGTTCCTATTTTAAAAAATGCAAGAGACTTAAAACATGAGGGTCCAGTAATGATTCATATCAAAACTCAAAAAGGCAAAGGTTATTCATATGCAGAAAAGGCTAATGACAATTATCATGGTGTTTCAAAATTTAATGTTGAAACTGGCGAACAAATAAAAAATAATTCAAATCTTCCCGCTTATACAAAGGTTTTTGCAAATACATTAGTTAAACATGCAAAAAAAGACAGCAAAATTGTTGGAATTACTGCAGCAATGCCTGGTGGTACAGGCATGGATATTTTTGGAAAAGAGTTTCCTAACAGGATGTTTGATGTTGGAATAGCTGAACAACACGCAGTAACATTTGCTGCAGGATTGGCAACCGAAGGATACAAACCTTATGCTGCTATTTATTCTACATTTTTACAAAGGGCATATGATCAAGTTGTTCACGATGTAGCTATTCAAAGTTTACCGGTTAGATTCGCAATAGATAGGGCAGGTTTAGTTGGAGCTGATGGTTCTACGCATGCTGGTTCATTTGATTTAACTTATTTATCAACTTTACCTAATTTTGTTGTAATGGCAGCAAGTGATGAGAGTGAGTTAGTTAAAATGATTAATACTTCAGTAGGAATAAATGATAAACCTTGTGCAATAAGATATCCTCGAGGAACAGGTATCGGAATAGAATTGCCTTCAACTGATGAAATAATTGAAATTGGAAAAAGTAGAGTTATTCAAGAGGGTAATCAAGTATGCATTTTAAGTTTAGGTACAAGATTGGAAGAATGTAAAATAGCAATTGAAGAACTTAAAGCCAAAGGTGTATCAGCCACATTAGTAGATGCAAGATTTGCTAAACCATTAGATGTTGAGCTTATTTTAAGATGTTCAACAGAGCATGAAGTTATGATCACAATAGAGGAAGGCTCAATTGGTGGTTTTGGATCTCATGTGAAAAATTTGCTTGCAGACAAAGGTGTCTTTGACAAAGGATTAAAATTCAGATCAATGCATTTACCAGATAAATTTATTGAACAAGATAACCCAAAAAAAATGTATGAAGAGGCTGGTTTAAGCGGTTCTCAAATTTCAAAAAAAATTTTAGAAACTTTATTTTCAAAAGACTCAATTAGAGTTGTAAAAAATTAAATCAATTAACCACACTGAGCTTTATTCATCAGGTAATGATCTAAAAGAACACAATTTATCATGGCTTCGCCAATTGGCACAGCTCTTATCCCAACACATGGATCATGCCTCCCTTTAACAGATATAATTGTATTTTTTCCAAATTTATTAATCGTTTTTCTTTTTGTTAAAATCGAAGATGTAGGCTTTACAGCAAAAGATGCAATGATATCTTGTCCTGTTGAGATACCACCAAGTATTCCACCAGCATTGTTAGAATTAAATCTTAGTTGTTTACCTTTTTTAAATATTTCATCTGAATTTTGTTCTCCACTTAATTGCGAGGAATTCATACCCGCCCCAATATTAACTCCTTTAACAGCATTTATACTCATAAGACTTGAGGCTATATCTGTATCTAATTTCGAATATATAGGTGCACCTAAACCAGCAGGTATTCCTCTTGCTCTAATTTCTATTACTGCTCCACAAGATGAACCTGATTTTCTTATACTCAATAAATATTTTTCCCAAATTTTAATCATAGATTTATCTGGGCAAAAAAATGGATTTTTATAAATAATATTATCATTCCATTTGTCTGTATCACAGCCTAATATTCCTAACTGTGTAACTGCACCTATGACTTTAAATTTTCTACCTAATTTTTTTTGCAGCACTTTTTTGGCAATTGCCCCTGCAGCAACTCTTGCTGCGGTCTCTCTTGCAGAAGATCTTCCTCCACCTCTATAATCTCTAATCCCATATTTTTTGAAGTAAGTAAAATCTGCATGGCCAGGTCTAAATTTATCTTTAATATTTTTATAATCTTTTGATCTGACATCTTTATTGTAGATAATTAAAGATATAGGTGTTCCAGTAGTTTTACCTTCAAATACTCCAGAAAGAATATGCACAATATCTTCCTCTTTTCTTTGAGTTGTGAATTTAGATTGTCCTGGTTTTCTTTTATCTAACTCAATTTGTATATCACTTGCTAAAAGACTTATATTTGGCGGACATCCATCAACAATACAGCCTATAGCAGGTCCATGAGACTCGCCCCAAGTTGTGAATCGAAATAACTTTCCAAATGTATTAAATGACATTATTTATATTATATAGATTATTTTGTTAAAATTATGAATCAAAAAAACTCACTCGGACTTAATAAGTGTTTTTTAGATCTTGATAATCCTATTGAGTTATTTCAAGTTTGGATGGGTGAGGCAGAAAAATCAGAACCTAATGATCCTAATGCAGTCTCATTAGCTACCTCAAATAAAGATAATATGCCATCAGTTAGAATGGTATTATTAAAAGATTTTAACCAAAAAGGTTTCGTATTTTATACGAACCTTAAAAGTCAAAAAGGAAATGACTTGAAAGAAAACCCTAAAGCAGCATTATGTTTTCATTGGAAAAGTCTTTTGAGACAAATCAGAATTAATGGCTCCGTTTCCTTAGTATCTGATCAAATTGCAAATGAATATTATAATACAAGAGGATATGAGAGTAGAATTGGAGCATGGGCATCTAATCAAAGCGAGCAATTAAAAAGTAGAGACCAGTTGATGAAATCAATAGAAAAATATAAAAAAAAATTTCAAGATAAAACAAATGTTCCAAGACCAAGTCATTGGTCGGGATGGAATTTATCTCCCCAAAGTATTGAGTTTTGGTTAGATGGAGAAAATAGAATTCATGAAAGATTGAAATATACTAAGAGCAATAATGGTGAATGGATTAAAACTTTACTGAGTCCTTAAAAATTTCTTGATAGGCTAAATGAAGTTAGATTTTTAAGAATATTTTTTTCTTTACAATCTTTAAAAATACTTAAAGAGTTAGACGCTAAATTTATATAATGTTGTGCTTTTTGATAACATTCTTGAATTATTTTGTATTTCTTTATCATAGATAGTACTTTGTTAAAATCTTCTTTTGATTTAAACTTATTATCAAATATTTTTTTTAAAATTTTTTTTTCATTAGTTCCTAATTTTTGATGAAGCAAAATTATTGGCAATGTGATTTTACCTTCAAAAAAATCCTGTCCAATTTTTTTACCAAATACTTTAAGTTCTGAATTGTAATCAAGAGTATCATCTGCAATTTGAAAAGTTAGACCTAAGTTTCTTCCATAAAATTCTAAAGCTTTTTTTTCTTTTGTATCAACATTTGACAAAATTGCTCCTACTTTAGTTGCAGCAGCAAATAACTCAGCAGTTTTAGCAGAAATAATTTTAAGATATGTTTCCTCGAGCATATCAATTTCACCTTTATGTTGTAGTTGAAGAACTTCACCTTGAGCGATCTTAGATGAAGTAGACGATAAAAGTTTTAATACTTCTAAATTTCCATCTTCAACCATCAATTCAAAACACCTACTTAAAAGATAATCCCCTATTAAAACCGAAGAATGATTACCCCAAACTTTATTTAAAGTCTCTTTTCCTCTTCTTATCACACCTTCATCAATTACATCATCATGCATAAGTGTTGCGCTATGAATTAATTCTACACATGCTGCTAAATTTATATCTCTAGAACCTTTAGAGTATCCACATAACTTTGCACTACCAAGAGTCAATAAGGCTCTTAATCTTTTCCCTCCTGTTTCGATGTGATAGTTAGTCATTTTTTGAACTAACTCAACATCACTCATTAATTTTGATTTTATTTTTTCCTCAGTTAAAATTAGTTTATCATCAACAGATTCTTTTAATTGATAATAAGAATCATTTATTTCCTTTTTAAGCTGAACAACTGTTCCCATAATTAAATTAAACTATTATAATTAAGTTATTTATATCACTTATCAATTGACGCACCTATTTCTTCAATTATAAGTAGTCTTTATATTCAATTAATAATTCTATAATAATTAAACATGTTCTCATTATTTAAAAAGAAAAAAACTGTGGCTCATTTGAAACTTTCAGGAGTTATTGGAAATGTAGGTAAGTTCAAACAAGGTATTGATTTTGCTGGACAGGAAGAGTTAATTGTTAAGGCTTTTTCATTAAAAAAAAGTAATTGTGTAGCAATTTCTATAAATTCTCCAGGAGGATCACCAGTTCAATCACATTTAATTTATAATTTTATTAGATATCAAGCAAAAAAACACAAAAAAAAAGTAATTATATTTGCAGAAGATGTAGCCGCATCAGGTGGATATTTAATAGCATGTGCGGGTGATGAAATTTATGCTAATTCAAGTTCTATCATTGGTTCAATTGGTGTTATTTATTCCTCTTTTGGATTTACAGAACTAATCAAAAAGGTTGGAGTAGAAAGAAGAGTGCATACCGCAGGAAAAAATAAAAGTACTTTAGATCCTTTCTTGGAAGAAAAAAAAGAAGATGTAGAAAGATTAAAGAATATACAATTAGATTTACACAAAGATTTTATTAATGTGGTTGAGACAAGCAGGGGTGAAAAACTTAATAAGAAAGAAATTGAGTTATTTTCAGGAGAATTTTGGTCAGGAAGTAAAGCTAAAGAATTAGGATTAGTAGATGGCTTAGGAGATTTAAATGAAATTTTAAAGATGAAATTTGGAGAAGATATAATTATTAAAAAATTTGAGAAATCTAAAAGTTGGCTAAGCAAAAGATTATCTTCCTCAAATGATCAATTAGATCAACTAGCAAATATCTTAGAAGAAAGGTCTATTTGGCAGAGATATGGTCTCTAAAAAAAAAAGTAAAGTTAAACCACTCTCTTTTCAAGAGACAATAATTAACCTTCAAAAGTTTTGGAGCAAACATGGTTGTGTTATATTACAACCTTATGATTTAGAGGTTGGGGCAGGAACCTTTCATCCAGCTACAACTTTAAGATCTTTAGGTACGAGACATTGGAAAACTGCTTATGTACAACCTTCAAGACGACCTACAGACGGAAGGTATGGAGAAAATCCAAATAGACTGCAACATTATTATCAATTTCAAGTTTTAATTAAACCTTCTCCAGAAAATATTAAGAAATTATATTTAAATAGTTTGAAAGTAATTGGAATAGAATACGCTAATCATGACATTAGATTTGTTGAAGATGATTGGGAGAGTCCTACCCTAGGTGCAGCAGGATTAGGATGGGAAGTCTGGTGTGATGGGATGGAGATAACTCAATTTACATATTTTCAACAGATGGCTGGAATAGAGTGTAGGCCAATATCTGTAGAATTAACTTACGGTTTAGAGAGGATATGTATGTTTACTCAACAAAAAAATAATGTTTTTGATTTAGATTGGAATCATGATGGTATTAAATACTATCATGTTTTTCATCAATCTGAAAAAGAATTTTCAAAATATAATTTTGAATATGCAAATACTAAAAATCTTTTTACTTTTTTTAAAATGCATGAGAATGAAGCATTATCATTAGTAGAAAAAAAAGTTTCACTACCAGCTTATGATCAATGTTTAAAAGCGAGTCATGTTTTTAATATTTTAGATGCGAGAGGAGCAATTAGTGTTGCAGAAAGAGCTAACTATATAAATAGAATAAGAAATATTGTAAAAGCAACAGCTCAAGTTTGGTTAGACACCCAAAAAGATTAATTTATGTCAGAATTGTTTTTAGAATTATTCAGTGAAGAAATTCCTGCTTCACTTCAAAAAAATATTAGATTGAAACTATTAGAAGATTTTCAAAAGATGTTTATTCAAAATTTAATTAAATTTAAAAAAAATTTTTCATACTCTACACCAAATAGATTAATTATAGTTTTTCAAGATCTTGAAACAGAAATAAGATTAAAACCTGAAGAAATAAAAGGACCAAATATAAATGCTTCTAAACAAGCGTTAGAAGGTTTTTTAAAATCAAATGAAATTAAAAATAAAGATATTTATAAAAAAAAATTGGAAAAAGGAGAATTTTATTTTTTTAAAACTAAAGAAAAAAAAATAAAGACATTAGACCTATTAAAAAAACATATTCCTATAATTTTAGGGAGTTATAAGTGGCAAAAATCAATGAAATGGGGTAATTTTGATCTACAATGGGCAAGACCCTTGAAGTCTATATTATGTGTTCTAAACAAAGGTACAATAGATTTTTCATTTCATCATATAAAATCTTCAAACTCTACATTTATTGACAAAGATTTTGAAGATGTAAAAAAAAAATTTCAAGACTTCAAGTCATACCAGTCTTTTTTTAAAAAAGAGGGTTTAATAATTAACCAAAATGATAGAAAAAAATTCATTGAAAAGGAATTTGATAAAATATTAAAAAAGAAAAATTTGAATATTGTGTTAAGTCAAAAACTTTTAGAGGAAGTAACTGACATTACAGATAGCCCACATGTTTTAGATTGTACATTTGATAAAAAATTTCTATCAATTCCGAAAGAAGTATTAATTTTAACCATGCAATCACATCAAAAATATTTTCCATTATTTGATTATAAGAAAGAAATAACTAATAATTTTTTAGTTGTTTCAAATAAAAAAGATAATAAAGGATTAATTAAAATTGGTAATGAAAGAGTTGTTGAAGCAAGACTTAGAGATGCGGAATTTTTTTGGAATAAAGATAAATCTCAAAATTTAGTAAAAAAAGTTTCTGAATTAAATTCTATGAATTTTTTTAAGGGGCTTGGGACATATTTTAATAAAGTGCAAAGAATGAGAAAATTAAGTTCTTTGATTTCTGATGAGCTACTTATAAGTAAAGAAAAAGTTGAGTTGTCAGCATCGTTAAGTAAAACAGATTTAATTTCTGATATCGTTAGAGAGTTTCCAGAGTTACAAGGTATAATGGGAGGACACTTATCTGATGCACAAGGATTCGATAAAGAAATATCGGATGCAATAAAATCTCAATATTTACCAATTGGTATGGAGTCTGATATACCAAAAAAACCTTATAGTGTTGCGTTATCAATTTCTGATAAGATAGATACTCTTGTTGGTTTTTTTGGAATAAATGAAAAACCTACAAGCTCTAAAGATCCTTTCGCATTAAGAAGAATGGCTTTAGGAATTGTGAGAATTATTGTAGAAAATAAAAAAAATTTGAAAATTGGAGATTTAATTTCTTATGTCACCAATCTTTATATTGTTCAAGGTTGTGATTTTAAAAATCAATTTACTCACAAAGAAGTTGTTAATTTTATAAAAGAAAGATTTAAATATTATCTTAAAGAAAAAAAAATAAGATTTGATATAATTGAGTCAGTTCTTTATTCATTTAATATTAATAAAATTTCCTCACTATATCAAAAAGCTAAATCTTTAAATAAGATTATTAATGAAGATATAGGAATTCATATAATTCAAAGTTATAAAAGAGCCCACAACATAATTTCTTCAGAAATAAGAACTATTGATTACAATTTTTTAGATTCAATTGATCCTGGTTTGTTTAAAACAGAATATGAGAAAAATTTATTTAAAAAGATATCTGAAATGAAAAAAAATATATCCTTTATTGAAAAAGAAGAAAATTTCGATGAGGTTTTAACAATTTTATCTAATTCTAAAAAAGAAATTTTTGAATTTTTTGATAATGTAAAAGTTAATCAAGATAATGATAATTTAAAAAAAAATAGACTAGAACTTATAAATTATTTATGTAAAACCTTTGAAAATTTTACTAACTTTCAATTAATAAAGAATATTAATGAATAAATTAATTTTAAATTTTAAATCAAAAGAAATAAAAAAAATTAAAAATCCTAAAAATTTTTTAGGTGGCAAAGGCGCAAATTTGTCTGAGATGGGAAGAATTGGTCTACCCGTCCCTCCTGGATTTACAATATCCACAAAAGTTTGTGAAATATTCTATCGAGATAAAAAAAAGATAAATTTAAAATTAATTAATCAAATTAAAAAAGAAATTAAGATTATAGAAAAAGAAGTTGGTAAGAAATTTGGTGATCTTAGCAATCCTTTACTGTTATCTGTAAGATCTGGTGCGAGAGTCTCGATGCCTGGCATGATGGACACAATTCTTAATCTAGGTTTAAATGATAAAACAGTGCAAGCTTTATCTAAAAAAACATCAAATGGTAGATTTGCAAAAGATAGCTATAGAAGATTTATACAAATGTATGGAAATGTTGTTATGGGTATTGAAAGTTATCATTTTGAAGAACTTATTGAGAATTATAAGCTGACTAAAGGTGTGTTATTAGATACTGATCTTGATGAAAATGATTGGGATGGTCTGATTGATGATTTTAAAAGAGTTGTGAAAAATAAAACAAAAAAAGACTTTCCTCAAGATGTGAGTGAGCAACTTTTGGGTGCAGTAAGCGCAGTCTTTCTTTCGTGGGAGAGTAAAAGAGCAAAGGTTTATCGAAAATTAAATCAGATACCATCTGAGTGGGGAACTGCAGTAAATGTACAATCAATGGTTTTTGGCAATATGGGAAATAATTGTGCAACTGGAGTAGTTTTTACAAGAAATCCATCGAATGGAACTAATGAAATTTATGGAGAATTCTTAATTAATGCACAAGGTGAAGATGTTGTTGCTGGAACACGAACACCACAATATATAACAAAAAAGGCAAAAGATGATGCACAAGCAAAAGATCACTCTATGGAGGAAGCTATGCCTAAAATTTATAAAGAATTAAAAAAAATCCTACATAAACTAGAAAATCATTACAAGGATATGCAGGATGTAGAATTTACTGTTGAAAATAATAATTTATGGATATTACAAACGAGATCTGGAAAAAGAACATCTAAATCTGCAGTAAGAATTGCAGTCGAGATGGTAAAAGAAAAATTAATTTCTAAAAAAGAGGCGATTATTAGAATTGACCCAAATTCTCTTGATACCTTACTGCATCCAACATTGGATGAAAAAAGTGATATACAGGTAATAGCAAATGGATTACCCGCTTCTCCAGGAGCAGCTAGTGGCAAAGTCGTATTTTCTTCAGAAGAGGCTGAAAGATTAAGTCAAGTGATGCAGGATGTAATTTTAGTCAGGATAGAAACTTCACCAGAAGATATTCAGGGGATGCACGCAGCTAAAGGAATTTTAACTGCGAGGGGAGGAATGACAAGCCATGCAGCTGTAGTTGCCAGAGGTATGGGAAGGCCATGTGTCTCAGGGTCAAGTGAGATTGATATTAATTATGATCAAAAAAAATTCAAAACTTCTGAGATTGAAATAAAAGAGGGTGACTTAATTACTATTGATGGATCTACTGGAAGAATTATTTTAGGAAAAGTTCCAACAGTAAAACCTGAAATTTCAGGAGATTTTTCTAGGTTAATGAAATGGGCTGATAATGAAAGAAAGTTGAAAGTTAGAACAAACTCAGAAACACCCTTAGATACAAAAATAGCAAGAGAATTTGGCGCTGAAGGAATAGGTCTTTGTCGAACTGAACATATGTTTTTTGATGAGGAAAGAATTTTATCTGTAAGAGAAATGATTTTATCTAAGTCAAAAGAAGATAGAGCAAAAGCCCTAGAAAAACTTTTGCCACATCAAAAAAAAGATTTTACAAAAATTTTTAAAATAATGTCAGGTCTCCCTGTTACAGTGCGTTTATTGGATCCACCATTACATGAATTTTTACCTAATTCTGATAAAGAGATTACTGAGGTTGCAAATATAATTGGAAGTGACTTAAATGATGTAAAATCCAGAATATCTGAGCTTCATGAACAAAATCCTATGTTAGGCCATAGAGGTTGTAGATTGGGTATTTCATATCCAGAAATTTATGAAATGCAGTGTAGAGCAATTTTTGAAGCATTAGTAGATTTGAAAAAAAGAAAAATAAAATCAGCTTTTCCAGAAATTATGATACCTCTTATATCCACAGAAGCTGAGATAAAAATTATGAAAGAATTAGTTAATAGAATTGCAAGAGATGTTCAAAATGAAAATAATATTAAAATAAATTTCATGGTAGGAACAATGATTGAGTTGCCACGAGCAGCAATAAAAGCAGGTGATATTGCTAAACATGCGGAATTTTTTAGTTTTGGAACGAACGATTTGACTCAAACTACTTTAGGCTTAAGTAGAGATGATAGTGGTAAATTTTTAAATGATTATATAGATAATAAAATTTTCTCTATTGACCCTTTTGTTTCTATTGATGAAGGAGTTGCAGATTTAATTGAAATAGCAGTTAAAAAAGGGAAATATCAAAATAATAAAATTAAACTTGGTATTTGTGGTGAACATGGTGGTGATCCTAAGAGTATTTTATTTTGTTCAAAAGCTGGATTAAATTATGTTTCTTGTTCACCTTATAGAGTTCCAATAGCAAGACTGGCTGCTGCACAAGCAGAACTTAAAAATAATAAAATGTAGGAATGGGTGAGTGAAAATCGACTCGTCACAGATTATAGGATTATCTTTTCAAGAATCAGAAAGGGGCGTTCTATTGCCAAGTGTCCTTAACTATCTTTATTTTCAATATTTTCTA
>MDSZ01063320.1_pt1 | contig 14955 bp, 2 predicted proteins | sample 811201 | NCBI WGS metagenome assembly MDSZ01 (sample SAMN05326647, study PRJNA326480) | marine metagenome | isolation source: seawater | place: Indian Ocean: North | collected 2010
AAAGCCATTCAATTCGCTTTGTTTTCCCGAATTAGCCATACCAGTAACTATTGATTGCATAGCTTGTGAGCCACCTTCAGTGGAGCATATCTTCGCCATGTTTGCACCAATTACTTCTGCTGCCATCGATTGTGCTCCTGGCATATAATCATGAACAATATCACTTAGCTCTGGATTTGCCATAAGATAAACTGCGCTTTGAGGGCTCATTACCTCTGATAAAATCTTGTCGGCATATCTTGTCACATTTTCTTCCTCTGGAAATTTGTCTACTAATTGCACAGCTGCACTCGAAATTTCCTGCTCTACAAGTGATTCGCGCAAACCATCGACACTTTTAGACGCTACAACTAGTGTCGCAAGTAGTTCGGCTGCGCCGGCAGCTGCGGGTATGAATCTAGCTTCTGCTGGGCATTCCATTGCAAATTTGATGACATTTCTAGTTCCACCACTCTGCGAAACTGCGTTGGCGCCTTCGTTTGTCTGTGACAAGATTCTTAGGACGTTAGTGGCAGCAAGAACAACGTCTGGGTCGTTCTTGTGCAACTGCAAAACACGAATTACAATTCTGATACCTCTCTGCTTTAAAATACTTTGCTGCAAAGGTTCTTCTTCCGCTAATATTGCAAGGAGCTGCAATAGCTCGCCAATGTCGTATTTTGCGTTTGAATTTAGTCCTTTCAAGACGCATGCAACCACCCCATTCTCGATAACTTCGTTGAGCACATTTTTTTCGAAATCAGGTTCAGTTGTTCCCACCCTTAAGCTACACTTAATGAAACCCCGTAGAGCTATTGCGGCGGCCTTTATAATTTTCTCTTTCTCCGATAGTTTTAGCGAAGTTATTGGTGCTATATCAGCACTGCATGCTATCGACAATGCCTGTATCATCACATTTAATGCCCCTTTCTTCGTAAGCGATTTGGTAGCGGTGCTTGAGATTAAGCAGGTTGACATAACACGTAAATGCGCCAACAATGTCTTCGCATCACACGGCACTTGGGAAATCGACGAACCCAGACGATCAATTTCCACAAGTGCATGCTCTAGAACATCTAGATCAATATGATGGCTATCGACATCCATTGTTTCATCCAATATATGCTGTTCCATAACCTTTACTATCTCTGCTATCGTTATAGAACACACCTGGTGAAGGCGCTCTCGGTCGTGACAAGTAGGTGGTAGATTGACAATGCATTTGCAAGCTTGCAGTGCTGCTTCAAGCGCCCCTATACGGACACACTGTACACAGGTTGTTTCGGAGCTCGCGTAAACCAATAGTGTTTTTAGATCTGCAATCGTTTCGGCTTGTTGTTTTGCACTACTGGCGAACTCTTTCGCTTGAGTCGACCTAGTTGCATTATTCAACCTTTTCACAGCATCCTCTGCCAACTCCACTGGCAGATTCGTCGAATTTTTGAAATCATAGGAATCAATCATGTTTTCGCATACCTCTACAATTTCCTTACGCGCCGAGGCTGGCAAAGCAGTTTCATCCAACCCCGCTGCAGTGCTCATGGCACCTAGGATACTTGTAACACCGCCCACTTTCGGGACCATGTCCTCAGTTTCATCCGTTTCTATAATTTTTTCAAGGGCTTTCAGCGAAGTGAATAACATATCTGCGGAGCCATTTGTTGGCGCTTCGTGTGAGCTATATCCTGTATATACATTTGAGCGCGCATGCGAATTCCATGACTTTTCATCGCCAAGATTTGCATACATTTGTAGGCCCTTGATTAAATGGGCTCTCGTTAACCCGTCAAAGCCATCCAACTCTAAATCGTGCCATAAAGAATCGACCAAACCTTTGGCTCTGCTTTCTTCCATTCCAGAGTCGATAAACATATACAACAGTTCTTCCTTAGGAATCCTATAAATGTGAGATTCTATCCCTAGAGAATCTACAAATCCTACAATGTCACTTGGTATTATTTCTTGTTGCAGTTTTGCTCTACTAACGGTTTCAATTAGATTTAAATATGCTTGAGCAGATGAGATCTTTATACCTACATCATCTTTGTCTAAATCTGGATCGCGTGACCCGAGGCGCTCTGCGGCAATCATATCTACGATATCCTCTAAAAAGGGATCGCTCGCATTTATTCCAGCATCTTTACACATTTCTTTCATCAGAGGCTCATTAACAACCCGGTCTGTTGATATACCGTTATTATCAACTAAACCATACTTTCCAAGCCATTTGTCCCATTTTCCGCCATATTTATCATCTATATGGTCCAGAAGATGGGCTATAAGAAAGCCGATATGAGCCTCGCGCTGCGTCTCGATATTATGCTTTTCCCCAGAAGCTATGAGAGCGACATCAACCATTTCACTCAACCACTCCTCTGAAATGGCAGCTTCGAATGGTAAACCATAAACGTTCTTTATAGCCCTGAAAAACTCTAAGGATTTTGTAGAATCAAAGCCCAAGGATACCATTTTACTAATCACGTCTGCTGCGGTCATAACAATACAATTCGATCCACTGAAGACTCGAGCAGCAAAGGAGTTGCCATCATCAATGGCGTTGTGCATGAAACCCCTCAAAGATTTTAAAATCTTTACACGTTTCAAATGATTTATAAATGCCTCAATGTTTGAATGCGGGTTTTCCTCTGAGATATATTGCAACAAGTGCAGTAGCTCGTTTCTTGATGTTTCCAAACCAAGTGAACTTGCTACAACGACCAAATCCTTAAGAGCTACAGAACTGTCTTCAATGTTTTCTTTGTCTTCGATTAGTTTAAACTCCCTAAAAAAACTAATTTCATCGCTACCATAATTTCTATCGATAATGTCGCTAATGCGCGCCAGTAAGCGTAATGATGACATCTCAACAAAACTTGCGTCTGAAGCGTGGCTTCCAGGTACAGCACCCGCTAAGTGCCGCAGGCGTTCCAAAGTGCCCTCCAACGTTTCTTGTGTAAGTTTCGGTGTTACAATCATGTTACTTCCTGCGCTTATATTTTGCAGTGCATCGTTTTCGTTTCCAAAATTTATTTCCTTCATCACCACACTGCTTAATTTCAAAGCCTCAGGTATTCCCAATCCAGCACGAACGAAAAGCTGTTGAAGATTTTTTGCTGTAGGCTCCACCCCACTGGAATCTAATTTGCAGTCCTCAACAAAGTGGGATGAATGTCCAATTGAAAACTCAAGCGTATCGTGGACATCATTCACTTCGATCTTCATTTTTATGGCGTCATATAGCCCACGAATTGTTGCTTTATCTGCTCGTGACAACACTTGTATTCCATGAAGAAGGTTTCCAATATCTTGCCTACTGGCTGTATTTACTCCGGTAGTCCGTAAAACTTTCTTCAGAAGTCGTATATTAAGTGGGGCATTAATTATTTTCCCTTGTGCGTCTGCAAGTTTAATCGACTGAAGCATAGCTATTACACTTCCATTGTGTTCTAAATCTATTCCTCGTATAATCTTCGAGAGTGTATCCGATGCCGCCATTATATCTAGTTGTTCTCCGGGTAATTCTGGTCTGGAAAGAATAATACAGGCATTGAAAAATTCAGCTAACTCCGCAGGACTAAACTTGCGTTTAGAAACTTCCTCATCGCCCGCATCTGAATCATTTTCAAATCCAATGCCATCCGGTAAGTCATTATTCTTGGATTGTTTTTTTCCGACTTTATTATCAAGTACAATGCTATCATGACTTGCCATAGAATCTAGCATTTTCCCAATTTTTTCAATATCATCTGATTCCAGCACCCCATCCATAAGCAGCTGGTCTAAAATATCGTCCCTACTTAGCTTACCACTCGCAAACTTGCCAAGATCCATGTTCACAACATAATCAACGTATCCTCTATCGTGAATTTTATTAAGTGCTTCCCGCCCATCCCTGCATAAAATGATATTATTTAAAAGCTTTAACAGATTATTTGTAGTGATTCCGTGCTCGATGTGATCGATGTCATCATAGCAATATCGCAGTTCATGTGTTGAACAGGTAATTTCACATCTGTGCAGAAGTGCTTCAAATGTATGATAAGGAATTTTTTTCGCTGGAGTTGAAGACTCCAATGGCTCCTCCGCATCTTCATTTTTATCAATTACTGAGTTTGAGTCAGTATCGATCAAATTCGTAGCAATTGCCCATCTCCGTAAATCGCCACCATAAACGTGTTCAATGTTATAGGCAACGTAGGCCATTATCAGAACTGTATTAGGCCGTAGCTTGGCTGACCGGCCAACTTCTTTTTCTGTTGTCAATGAACGACCAATGGATATCCCCTCCTTAAATTTCGCCTGGCTAATTAGACCACTGCCGCCATTCCCACCAATAGCAGCAGGATCCTTATTCAAGGACCAGTTTTGTATCCCAGCCAACGTTTCTAAAAAAAAATTGGGTTTGGAGATACCACATCGTTTTAGATCCTTTATAAGTTCATCAGCATCTTTTTCATGATGGATTCCATCAGTACCCCAAACTGCCTTGACGAATACATCTGGATCGCCAAGATTATCTAGAACAGTCTCGATGCTTTGTGCACTTATAACGCGCTCCAAAGCTTCGTAAAATGCAAGTGGTGTTGCTTGCCCGTCGCCTTTCATTGACGTCTCAGCAACATATTTGAGTAATATATTTTGTTCATCAATAGACAAATTTGCACCAATTGCATTTAATATACCTTGAGACAAAATCATGTCCTCACGTGGGTTTTCAGAACTTGGGTCCATCAAATTTAGATCCGCCATCCAACGTTTGATCGCAGTTTTGTCTACCAGGCCATCTTCGTTGCTGCCATAAACTGGGTTTTCATTTATGGAGGTAATAATGTGTTTCAATACATCGGTTGCCATCACGCGTTCTGTGTATCTTCGCCTCGCTTCCCCACGATGATTTTCACTGGCATTCCCACTTCCGTTCCCAGCGCATATTTCAAGCACACGGAAAGCATGCAAAAGCTCCATCTTGCTCAAAAAAATGCGACTATTACCATCACTGTCTAGCGATTCCCAGCCCATAATATCCGCGACATCTTCAAGCAAAGTGCCAATATTAGCGTCATGGCAACCAAACTCACTTACCAACACGTTTTTCAAGAAACTTGTCGATACCTTTGTATCAAACCCAAGACCACTTGGGCTATCTTTTGTGGCATTGGGATCTTCTTCAATCTTTTCCCAAATTTTATCAACGAGCTTGAGAGAATTACCACCCAAGCCACCTATTACTACAGTCGTATCAAGAAATCTCTGGTATCTATTGATAACCCTGACAATTTGAGAAGTAGTAAGTGCCATCTTGTTGGTAAACTCGTCGATATCCCCAGCATCAGTATGCATAGTTTGAATGTATGTATACAAATTTGCAACGTCCTTTGTATTTGCCCCAATTAAACCCCCTTGCTCACACAAACCAAGAACATCCTGCATTTCGTATGTTTTTTCGTCAACTTGACCGGTGTCGGGGTCTATCAACCCTAGAGAGTGTAGCCAATCCTTCAAACTTCCACGGTGAACGTCCTTTATATGACGCGCGATAGTTGCAAGCATGATTTCTGGTGTCTGTTTGTTGCTCGAATGCTTGGGTATTTTTGCGCCTAATCGTTCCGATGTTGATACTGCTAGTTCTGACTGCGGGTCTCCAACCCACGTCCAGTCATTCACAACCTTCAGTAAGCGTTTCACAACAAGGTTGGCGCTCTCTGGGTCTAGTATTTTCAACGCTCGCACACCGTTGACTGTTGACGAGTCCTTTGAGGCTTGGTGGTGTTGCAAGTATTTAACTATTGCGGAAGCTAAATATCTTACAAAGTAGTCATTACATTCACTTTTAAATGTGGTTGCCCATTCTTCTGGAGGTACCACTGTGGTTGTGAGAAGGCTTTTTATCAAATACTCTATCAAGTTCTTATTTTTTTTCAAGAGATATTTCTTCACTTGGAGAACAATTGAGTCTGGTTTTGACCTTGGCCGCGGTCGAAGTTGCACGGGCATCTTCAGCTAGAACGTCCCAATCGTGAGTATTCCTATATCTGTGTAAAAATCTTAAACTTTTCGTTACAAATCAACTTAATCTCTCGCTACTTTTTGTGTTGAAGTGGGTAGGAGTTTCGAAGGCATAAGGAACTTCACAACTGTAAACAGTCGTCTCCGATTGTATTTGCTGCTGCTGCTGCTGCTTTTTCTACTACTACTATAAAATTACTACTACTACGATTTCAGTATAGATGGATTTTTATGTATTATGGCACCTTTTATTACACCTGTTGTTTTCGTTTTCTTGTTGGGGTCACATCTTGCGTCCACTTTATGAAGATTGAATATGATGATATAGATAGACTATAATATATATATATACTCTGCTCTATTTTGTGCCTAGTGCTACTTGCTACTCGTCCGATCAAAGATTTACATTCTTCCTGTGCTTTTCCTTCTTGGATCGTCGTGTTCTGCTGTGAAGAATCAATCATCAATCAATTGTTATTGTCACTACCAGTCATCATCTGCTCTATTTACTTCACCTAATAAATTTGCTGCAGAAGACAACACAGTATTATATCGGACCTTTATCTACATACATACCAGGAGCTATGTACTGTATAGTATAAATGTGTCAGTAGTTATATTCTTATCATTATTATTATCAATGGAATTAGAAGAACAACGTAGTATAATAATAATACTAAACGACCACCGACGACGAGGAGGACACGACACATCGCTGCTGCTGCTGCTGATGATGAAGAAGAAAAAAAGAAATTATTTCTTCTCGACGACGACGAGACTCGATTATCATCATTTTGCTGGCTAGCAACAAATACCCTGCCCACAAAGTCACAACTACAGTACGATTTATGCTTCTTTTTTCTGTTGCAGCATGAATGATGCAATTCAAAACAGAAGGTTAGGGACACGAGAGACTGTACTATCAAAAGATACGCCATCCATAGAGTCACTCTCTGGCAGTCTCTTCAAGTATTCTAACGCTGTCCGGTATGGTGTGTCCACAGCCACCAAACAATCCATCTTGGGGACGGGGATGGACTACAACACAGCAATGACTCAATTTCATGCAATTTTAAAAAGAAAACACATACACGAAAATGACCTGCGTCAGCAAAAGCGTGTTTATGAAACGTACAGAAGGGAAGGGAAGCAGTACAGTGATATGACTGCAGCTGTAGAGAGTGAGATTCAAGGTACGAAAGACGAGATTGAAATCTTAAAGTTGGAGTTACAAAAAGCACGAGTTAGGCGTGAGGAAAAGGTACAAATGGAAGCGAAATGTAAAGAAATCAATAAATACCCGTCCCGCAAAGCTCTGGAAAAATCTATCGATATTGTGTCAAATAAAATTGCTAGTATTCGACAAGAGCTGGACGAAGCGGCCAGGGAAAACGCCCTAGTAGTAAAGAACTCGAAAGCATTTTTCAAGACCTTCACGAAGTTAGTTGACCAGCTTGAGTTAACCAATTTTTCCTACCTTCAAGCACAACGCTTGGAAAGGAAAAATTCAGCTATTGAAGGTGGTGATGATGAAGACGAGGACATAGATGATGAGGATAAAGGTGGAAAAGACAATGAAAGATACGAAGGCAATATTACAGGTAAAAAACGACCTCGGGGTAAAGAGGGCGCAACCAGCTCTGCTGTCGAAAACGGGGAAATTTCAGAATAATAAGCCAGAATTCAGTGCACACAAATATTTTTTTTTCGCGTATTGTTTGCCCTATTATGAATCTGTATAAAATCAACACAAGATTGTGGGGCAATTTCTAATTTGAACGAAATTAAAGAGATCGCTGGCAAGGTTTTTTACTTCATAAACATTATGATCCAAAGCGTCGAAAAGACTTTTGTTGGTGTATGCTTGTGAAATCAATGCAAATTTGGGTTATGGAGATGTATGATTTGAATAACTTATGGAAGTGGCTCGGCAACTGTGAAGTGTAATCTAAGTTTAACTATTTTATTTTTCAACTATTGAAGTCGGTCATGTTTTGAATTTTCTGGCACAGCCTGTATAGTAGTGATAAATGAGTCCAATCACACTCAAAACGGTATGATAAGCCCCCAGCAGCTGAGATGCAGAATCCCCTTCAACGACTTGTTGCTCATAATTCGACCTCCTGCTCACACATTTGGAAAGATGCGGTCTGTGCTCCGATGGAAGTAAGCAAATTGATGTTTGCCACACTGTTTAACAGCACAATATAGACCAGCATATAATTGAAGCATTAATACTGTATCGAAAGAAGCGTAGTGGGTTTGTTGCCGCGTTCAATCATATGCAAATGACGATACACGCAAAAATATTTTCCAGTGTTTAGAGGAGCACAAAAGATGCCGAACATATGGTCGGGCAATGCGGCAATCAATGGAAAAAGCAAGGAGAGCAAATGAAATTATCAACACCACGTGTACGACCACTGCATTCGACTCCTTTTAGGGGATTGCTCCAAGACACTAGTGGGGTTGTACATGGCAAATCCCTGTTTTGCTGCACTGCCAAAAAAGTCATATTGGCCAGAAACCTATATACAGCCTCACACGGGCATCAAGCGAACTTACATATAAGAAGATCTAGGTAGTAAATGACAAAGGATTTATATCACTACCAAAACTCGTTGATGCGATAATTAATGCCGATCAATATAATACGTAAGGTAGTTCAGTTCTCTTCTTGTTCACTTTTCGTATTATAAACTAGTATACATTACTGTATACTTTTTTTCTTCCTATTCTTCTTTTTCTTTTTTGTGTTAGTGTGTAGTAATTAGTACTTTTTTCCTGGTAAAGTATATCGTAATATTATACTGTACTGTAATAAATGTACAAACATAATATACTTTTTACCTGGCGACTACGTCGTTGTGTTGCTGATTCATTCATTTTTTTGATGAACCGTGGAAATACGTAAAACAGTATATTATAATATTTGCTTTTTAAAAATTTATTTATGGTATTTTAATATTTTTATAACGTAGAAACTCCTTTTTTACTAATAAAAATAATCTTAAAATGGGTTTATTAAATTATATTAATTATAATATTTATATACGTTTTATTCTTATTAAACTGTTTTTCAAAGATAAATATGACTATAAATATATTAAAACGATATAAATATGAAATGCATTTTTAGGGTTATTTATTACGTTTTACAATAAAATTAAGGTCATAAATAATTTATTAAAGTATAAAATATAATAAAAATTACTTATAAAGTATTAAATTATAATTATGGTGTTTTGTGTATGGCTGGTATAATGGTATGATGCTTTTTACGCGATTGTCTTAGGACTCGGGAGTTGGGTTGTATGTATGTATGTATACACTATCTATTTCGTATTATTAGCCCGCCCGGCTCCTCACACATTTTCAGAGTTCTAGTATAGTAGTTAGTAAGTACAGTTGCCCTAGTAATAATTTTTTTCTATTATTTGTGTGGAGGAATGAATAATAATCTTATATATAATAATACAATAATAATAAGTATTATTATTTATTACTTACTACACCAGCTGGTTTAACTCTGACTTTTTAGATACTTAGCATGTGCTTTCTTTTGGGCTGCGAATATCTTCTTCAACTTTTTTAGTTTGCTTTTCGGTAACTCTTCCCCCTTTGCATCATGGGTGGGCAAACCATCTTCGTCGAACTTACTGTAATCTTTGGCATGAACAGTTTTGAAGAACTCATTTGGAGGTATTTTAGCTTGTGCTAATTTAGCCTCCGCTTCCTTTTCGCGCTTTAGCCTGGCCTCTTCTTTCTTTCTTCGCTTCTCTTCGGCGGCTTCCAATTTTCGTTTTTCCTCTGCCATCATTGCTGCAGCATCGCCAAATTTAATTGCGGTTGATTGTCCGCCGCGATCTTCCAGCTTCACGCCTTTTTCTAACAATTGTTTCCTGACATCGTCGCACATGGCAAACAGTGACTGCTTATCTGTGCCAGTAGATGCAGCATTACGAACAGAGTCCCGAAACGATGATAAAATGTTCAAAAATGGTGTCAATATTTCTTCCCTATCCATCGACCCATTGGCACCATCATCGGTTTGTCCACCTACAGCCTGCCCCAAGCCAGTTCCTAGCTTTGACGCGTTGCCCAAACCATTGCCAATCATCCAGTTATCGAATGACTCGTCGGTCAAACCAAAACATTTCAGGATTCGCATAATGTACCGAGATATTGTCAAGAGCAAATATCCGCGTGCAGCTTCCTTGGCCCGCCCTAAGTAAGTATTTACTTTTCCTACAAGCTCAAGCAACTCGTTGATTGCGGCGTTTGTATCGATGTTATTTTGTAAATGGCTGCGCACATTTTTCATCACTTGCGTATAATCTTTCCATAATGCTAGCTCCAGGCCGTCCTTCGTCGACGGCCACTTTTTTGGCGCACCAGCCGTTTGACCACGCAGACACACTTTCACGTTTTGGAAGAAGTCGCTAAATCTTTTTTCTAGCGTAACAGCTTGTTCAAATTGGTCATTACTGAAGTTCATCGATTTATCCCAGGCGTTGAGCAAAAACAGCATACGGATCTGGTTTGCTGTTGAAGTCTCCAAACCAGCACGGATAGTAGTGAAGTTTTTCAAAGATTTTGACATTTTTAGGCCATCTATATGTAAATGGCCAGCGTGCAAAAAGTAATTTACTGACTGCTGGTGGCAAAAGCATGCTTCGTTTTGAGCCAGTTCATTATCATGGTGAGGAAATCTTAAATCGATTCCACCCGCATGCATATCCATATTCCCGTCACCGAACACAGAACAGCCCATCGCACTACACTCAATATGCCACCCGGGTCTGCCCTGTCCCCACGGAGAATCCCACGTTGGTTCTCCAGGTTTGCTAGCTTTCCATAGAGCAAAGTCAAATTCATTCCGCTTTTCTGATCCGCCCTTAGACAAAGCTCCTTCACCTTCACGTAGCAGTTCTAAATCTTTTTTTGCATTTACCCCGCTGTTCGCCACTGGTGGCACTAACTTACGATATACATGGCCAGCATTTTTGAAAGCCTCAGTATCAAAATAAACGCTGCCGTTGCTTTCGTAACCGTAGCCGTTGCCAATAATGCGCGAAATAAAATCTACGATCTCAGGCACATACTCAGAGACCCGCGTGATTATTGTGGGCGGGCGAATTCCCAGATTCTCCATGTCTTCAAAATATGCTTTCTCGTTCTCTTTCGCCAACGCATCAAATATTTTCTTATCACGTACATCGCTGCCATATTCGGAATCAAGATACTCTCCAATTTGAGATTTCATGGTTGGTACCATTTTTTTAAGAGAATCGATATCTTTCGTCGAAATTACATCATTAACATTTGAAATGATGCCCTTGGCTTCGTCGACCCGCTTTAGGTACAGTTGCCTTTCTTCGGGAGCTTCTGAAGCTTCCAGCTTCTTGGTAGCCGTCTTCAACGTGTATTCGCCTACAGCAACCAGTGTGCTTGCTGCGCTGTCAAACTTTGCCTGGGACATTTCGCCAACATCCACAGAGACATCGTCACAAAATTTCTTGTACAAGTAGCCTTCTCTGCCCCGCTTGATTATTTTGTCGTCGACGTCAGTTATATTCATTACTACTGTAACGTCCAAACCAAAGTAGTCCTCCAAGACGCGCCTGACGATGTCAAATGTTAAGTATGCCCTTGCGTGACCAAGGTGGGACAGCGCGTAGACGGTCGGACCACATATATAAAACTTTACGTGGTTCTTTTCCATAGTAACCAATTCAACAACATCACTGTTCGAAGTATCTTGCCCTTTCGTGCATAAACTATTCCGAACGTAAATCCCGGTTGGATATCCTTCTGGTTTGCACCACCTTTCGCCTTTGCAGTTCTTCTCTGAATTGGCTTGCCAAGGCTGTGAATTTTCTGCAATTGATGCCATGTCGTTGGTGGTAAAGCCTGGCGTCACGTTGACCGCAAGTTGGAACAAGGGGATAAAAGGCAAACCTAATTGTGTTGGCGATGGTCTTCTTTCACTGGTACACTTGGTGTGAGAGAGAGTGAGTATACGTGAATCCGAGGCGTGGAGCCAATCGTATAATATCACCACCACCACCACCACAACAACAAAATACTGCAGCAGCACCAGTACCAGCAGTAGTAAGTAGTACTACAAGGAAGGATGGAAGAAGAAGGAGAGAGAGGTTGATCTCAATAATAATCGGTGTACTGTGTGTAGAGTAGTAGTGTAAGTAGGGAAAGTGGTAGTAGGAATTACACACATACACCATTAGAAAATGCAAGAGCCATTCAACCTCAGACAAGAAAGAGGGCATCATATTTTTTGTTTATTATAAAAATTATATATTTTTCTGTTTTTATTTATGACACCACGCAGCAGCCGATTTGTTGGCTCCTTGATGACAAATAAACTACTACGCCCCCTATACGACAGACGGAGTATACCATTTTCATACTCCCGATAAAATCAACACCTACCTTGATGATGTTGGATTCCTTTCGTGAAGTGACAAATTGAAATGACACTTTTAAATGTTTCCGATTCCAGAATAGTTAAATTACATGTGTTTATATTTCTTCTTGCAGTACTCTCTCTGAACATATTTTCCATTGACGCGACAAAATTTACTGGTCCAGTAAGTGTCAGTAATGAGAAGACATGGCAATGATGCCTTCGACGGAGCAGATAGAACAAAGTTGGTGCCGAGACTACGCAGGTATTCCTCGTCGACCATATATAGTACACGATATGCTGTAGTATAAAAGAACAACTTCTTCATGGACCGTACGTACTTCAGAAGAGAACGTAGTTTAAGTTCGGTACAATAATATTCCCTTATTATTGATCTTCGTTCGTTGTCTGTATGTCGTCTATTTATTGTCTACTACATACATACATATGTAATGCACTTCTTACTACCATACAACAACATGATCATGGTGCATGCTTTGTGTTGCGGCCTTGGCTTTGTTTGTTTGTTAGGAAGTACTACACTACCAACAACATACCTTACACAACACAACAACAAGGCTAGATGAAAAAATAGAGACCAAAAAAAAACACGAATAATGATATCATATACAGTAGAGATAATAATAATAATAAATAATAATAAAAAAAGAAAAAAAAATGATGATTTATTATTATTATTATTATGGTGGCGCATGACGATGATGATAGAGTTGTTACATCGTAGTTGGCGAGAGACTCACGACGTTTGAAGGCGGAGCTGTATTAGTCTTTCGAGCATACCTCATATTTATCATTATTTCCCACTCGATCTATTGCAGCTGTTGACAGACGAATTTCCACCTGCACAAACACAAGATCGCAGAGCAGACACGTGCAAAACTTGGAGGCGTGACCTTGCAGTGGCTCATAGTACCAGTGTTTGAAGCGTAACGGCATGAAGAGGACGCCACCATCGCCGGCAAAATATTCGCCATCTTTTAGGGCCGGCGTAAGCCCAAATAATGCGCCTCTGAAAAGACATGACAATCGCATGTCTCCTGCTACGGCTGGTATGGGCTCACGTGGTCCATCCTGCCCGATAGAGTCTCACATGGCATTTCGTGGAAGCGCAAGTACGTCGAGAAATCCAAATCGTACAACCCGCTTATCATCCAACCAAAAAGGGTTTCTCAGTGCTTTAGGTGGCGGGGGTGCGAACAGAAACACGCTCAATAAGAGCAAAAAGACGTCGATGGAACCGCCTAAAGTGCCCCTGAGACGACGTGTCCGCATTAATGCGAGACCTAAGAGCGGTGGTATAGATAAAGTCTCGAGTGGGCCAGTGAAAGCCTTGCCGGTTGATACTCAAAGTGGAGACCAAGCAACTGGTACCACAGGTAGGAAGTTGGACCCGAATAGGCAGGGAAGGGCGACGTCGCCTATATTGGCGGCACAAGGTATTGTGACTTCGAATGGCTCTACTATGGAACAAAGTGCCGCTGCAGGATTAGATGCGCATGGTGACACTGACATGGTGGTGTCTAGACGGCGCCCTACACCAAAGTGGGGTAGGGTTGAAGATCACAGGCTTAAGGAGGCTGTAAAGAAGTACGGGCCTAAGGAGTGGGAAAAGATAGCGCAATATGTTGGCAACGAAAGGACTGGAACTCAAGTAATGCATCGTTGGAACAAGGTTTTGAAGCCTGGTCTGGTAAAAGGGCCTTGGACACCTGCCGAAGATAAAATAGTAGAGGATTTTGTAAATAAGCATGGCATTGACAATGTCAAATGGTCCGAAGTAGCCCGTCATTTACAAGGAAGACAGGGGAAGCAATGTAGGGAGCGATACTGTAATCATTTAGACCCTTCTATAAAGAAAGGGGCCTGGACGGAAGATGAAGATCGCATTATATTTAAAGCAGAACAACAAATCGGACACAAGTGGAGTGAAATCGCAAAGTTATTGCCTGGTAGAACTGAAAATGCAGTAAAGAACAGATGGAATTCGTCGGCGCGTAAGAGGTGGTATAAGGGCCAGAAGCAAGACCCGCATAAAATTTCTCCGAAACCTCCTGCTGAAGTAGACAGCTCAATCGCCAGTGGTGAAACCGGCGTAACAGACACTAGAAATGGTATGGGTAGTAACAGTACTAGCTCGCTTGAGAAAACGAAAGACCTAGCCCAAAAAAGTCGGCAAATAAAACAACAGACAAAACACCAACAACAAGTGCAGCAACAGCAGCGCCAAAGATTGCAAAAGACGAAGAAACAGCAGCAACAACAAATGAACCCTATGGCGTTTCAAGCAATGATGATGCAAGCCTGGATGGGACAAATGATGGCAGCTCAAGCGATGCAACAGAGAAACAGTGGGAAAAATTCCGAAATTAACACAGCGAACGCAATGAAACGCAACCAAAGTAAACCAAAGGGCAAAGTACGGAGTAACAAGACGGCCGCAAAATTACCTATGAGCAACAACAATATGATGAACCCAATGATGATGATGATTATGCAACAACAGCGTATGATGCAAATGCAGC
>MDSZ01014692.1_pt1 | contig 14953 bp, 13 predicted proteins | sample 811201 | NCBI WGS metagenome assembly MDSZ01 (sample SAMN05326647, study PRJNA326480) | marine metagenome | isolation source: seawater | place: Indian Ocean: North | collected 2010
AGTCAGCACTAGTTCAATAGTATTAAAAAAACAAATTAGTTATATCGTTACTGGATTTTTAAGTTTTGTTATTGGTTTTTTTATTTCAAGTTTATTTTTTATTATTTTAGAGTATAGAAGGAATCAATCAAAAAATTAAAATGGATTATTTAAAAAAAATCCATTTGATTTTACTTATTCTAATACCCTTCGCATTAATTACTGGACCTTTTTTTCCTGACTTTATCGTTGTTATTTCTTCAATTTTTTTTTTAATTTTTATATTTATCGAAAAACAATTTTTTTATTTAAGAAATAAATTTTTTTTATTGTTTATTACTTGGTGTATATATTTAATTATTAGATCTTTATTATCTGAGAATATTTTATTGTCTCTGGAAAGTTCATTATTTCATTTTAGATTTGGTATATTTGCCTTATCTATTTGGTATGCTTTAAACAATTATCAAAATTTTCCAAAATTATTTTTCTTTTCTCTTATAACAGCTTTTATTATAGTAATTTTAGATGGCTATCTTCAATATTTTACAAATTATAATATTATAGGATTTAAATATGATGGACTAAGATTAACAGGCCTTTTTGGATCAGAACAAATAATGGGAAGTTATTTGTCTAGAATGACACCAATATTATTTGCACTTCTAGCACTGCTAAAATTTAATAATAAAGTTTCTTTTTTAGTTATAATTTTTGTACTAACTTCAGTCGATATTTTGGTTTTTCTTAGTGGTGAGAGAGCTGCCTTTTTTTATGTACTAATGTCTACAATACTAATTATTACCCTTGTTCGTAACTGGAAATTTATAAGAATATTTACTTTTTGTTTATCATTAATTGCAATTACGTACATAACTTATAGCAGTGAAAGTGTTAAATTTAGAATGATTGATCAAACAGTAAAGCAACTAAACATTCAAAATAATAATATTAGTAGTAGTAGTAAGATAAATACATTCTCACCTCAACATGAGGCCATTTATGTTACTTCATTGATTTTATTTAAAGAAAATATTTTATTTGGTATTGGTCCAAAAATGTTTAGAGAAAAATGTTCTACTGCGATAAGTAGTGAAACACTTAGAGAAAATTATAAGAATCAAGATGTTAATATGAAAACAATAAATAATTGTTCAACTCATCCTCATAATACATATTTACAACTTTTAGTTGAAACTGGAATTGTTGGTACATTGCCTCTAATTATATTATCACTATTAGTGGCATATTTATTAGTTAAACATTTCACTGGAATAATATTTAAAAGAAAATATCTGTATTCAGATTATACAATCTGTATGTTTGCAGGCTTATGTATAACCTTATGGCCATTAATACCTACTGGTAGTTTCTTTAATAACTGGTTAAATGTTATTTATTTTCTACCAATTGGTTTTCTACTCTATAGAAAAACTTAAATCATATGAAAAATTATTTAGATTATTTCAAAAAAATATTATTTTTATTAGAAAATTCTCATAAAAAGTTTTTTTTATTAGTAGTTTTTACACTTATAATATCCTTATTTGATATCTTGGGATTAAGTTTAATAGCACCCTATATTTCATTAGTGCTTGATCAATCAAAATCAATTTCCTTACCATTAATAAATTCTTTTTTCGAATTCAGTAATTCTACAAAAAAACAAATTATTATTTCATGTGGTATATTTATCTTATCAATTTATTTAATAAAAACCATTTTATCAATTTTAATAAATAAGTTTTTATTAAATATAGCTTTTAATGAAGGTACCAAAATTAGAGCGAGTCTTGCAAAATCATATTTAAATATGCCTTATCAAGATTTTACACTTAGAAATACCTCTGAATATATTTATTCAATAGAATCTTTGACTGGGCAATTTTCCAATACGATTTTACCTGCACTAATGAAATTTATAAGTGATTGTTTTATTTTTATTATAATTATTACTTTTCTTGTATTTGTAAATTGGCAAATTATAATATTACTTTTTTCAATTTTTTTTTCAGTAATTATTTTTTATGATTTATTTTTTAGATCTTCATTAAGAAAAGCAGGTGAAAAAGCAAATAAACATTTATCCCTACTTGTAAAAAATATTAATGAATCGATGGAAGGTATTAAAGAATTGAAAATTTTTAACAAAGAAAATTTCTTTCTCAGTCAAATTAAAATTAATTCTGAAAAGTTTGCAAGAAATGCAGTATTTGCTCAAATAATTGCTTATTCACCAAAATATATTTTGGAATTACTCTTAGTTTTTTTCGTAGTTATATCTATCACAATAACTATTAATTTAAATATGAATGTTAATGACCTTTTACCAACTCTAGGAGTATTTGCTTTTGCTGCCCTTAGATTAGCTCCTGCTTCAACTCAAATGATCAGCAATCTAAGTGTTTTAAGAGCAACTAGAGATACTTTAAATCGACTTTATTATGATGCAATTAAAAATGATTCACATAATGAAAATAACAATTTTGATCAGAAAGAAAAAAATGAAATACTTGATTTCAAAAATATAAAATTGAGAAATTTGTCTTTTGGATACAAAAATACAAAAAAATATATATTTGAAAATGCAAATTTTACAATAAGTAAAGGAGATATAATAGGTATATATGGTGAATCAGGAGTTGGAAAAACTACATTCATTGATATTCTTTTAGGTCTTCTCGAACCAACCTCAGGAAATATTTTAATAAATGATTCAAAAGATTTAGATACTTTTGAATTAAGAAATTCTGTAGCTTATCTTCCTCAAAAAGTTTTTTTAATTGATGACACAATTCAAAATAATATAGCACTAGGTATTGTTAAAGATAAAATAGATTATAATTTAATAAATCAATCTATAAATAAATCTCAGTTACAAAAATTCATAACAAGTCTTCCAGAAGGCATAAATACAAATATAGGCGAAAGAGGAATTAGATTATCAGGAGGACAAAGGCAAAGAATTGCTCTTGCAAGAGCTTTTTATTTCAATAAACAAATACTTATTCTTGATGAGTCTACTAATTCATTAGATAAAGACACAGAAAAAGAAATTCTCAATGAAGTAAAAAAAATATCACGTAACATTACTGTTATTATCGTTTCGCATGATAAATCTATATTTAATTTTTGTAATAAAGTATATAAAATTGAAAATAAAAAAATTACTAATGTGTGAAATTCATTGAATGTCTAGTTTAATTTTATCAACTAAAAAAATTAAAGATTAAAAGTTTTTTTTATGTATTGTTTTTAAATTTCTAAAAAAAATGAGTGATATTAAATTTTCAATAGTTATTTGTTGTTATAATGAAGAAAAAAATATCAAAGATCTTTTTTTGAGTTTAAATAATATCATTTATGATCATAACAATTATGAAATTATTATAATAGATGATGGTTCAAATGATGAAACAATTAATTCTATAAAAAATTTTTCAAAGTTAATTAGTAATGATGTTGATATCAAATTTTATACAATTAATAGGAGTGGATTATCTATTGCTAGAAATACAGGTTATTACTTATCTAAGTATAATTACTGTTTGTTTTGTGATGCAGATGCAATCATTCACTCTGATATACTAATAGAATATGAAAAAAAAATAATTGAAGATAGTTTTTATATTTATGCGGGAAGAATTAAAAATCTAAATACTTTAGATCCAATTTCCAATCTAATATATAATTTACATAATGAACCAAGTTTAAATTTAGCTAAAAATAAACTTATTGGTGCAAATATGTTATTGAACAAAAATTTAGTTAATATCAAATTTCCATTTTTTGATTATTTTAAAGCTAGGGGTGACGAAACTGCTATGTATGTAAATTTAAGTCAAAAATACAATATTAAGAATTCAATTTACGTAGAAAAAGCCATAGTTAAAAATGAAACATCAAGTACTTTTTTTGATTGGTTCAAAAAAATGTTTATTGAAGGTTTTAATAACAAAATAATTGAAAATTTTTTTAATAAAAATAACAAAAAATATTTTACATATTCTTTATTAAAAATAAATTCCTTTATTTTAACTCTTCTAATCATTTTACTTTTATTTCACAAAATTAATTTTATTTTAATTTTTTCATCTCTTTTGTTTATATTAAGAATTTTACCAAGACTTAAATATTTTATAAGAGGTATTAAAAATATAATTAGAATAAATCTACTATTGTCAATTTTTTCTCCTTTTTTAATAATTATTGGAGTAATAATATCAGATATAGGTTATAGTATAGCATTTTTAACTAATAAAAAAATGAAAAGCACTAAAACAAGAGCAAACAAAATCACTGAAATTTAGAAAATATGAAAAAAAGTAACAATGTATTAGTAATTGGTGGTGCAGGATTTGTGGGTACAAACTTAATTGAAGAATTGATAAAAAGAAAAGATATTAAAAAAATATATTCTTATGATGATTATTCAACAGGATTAGTTTCAAATCATTTGAAATTTAAGAATATAAAATACTTAAAAGGCTCTACACTCAATATAAATAAAAATGCTGAACTTAAAAAAAATAAATTTGATTATGTTTATCATTTTGGTGAATTCTCTAGAATTGTTCCAAGTTTTAATTTTTTAGATAAATGCTGGAAATCAAACACTGAAGGAACTTTCCAAGTACTTAAATTTTGCTTAAAGAAAAAAACTAAATTAATTTATTCCGGCTCATCAAGTACAATTGGAAAAAACAAAAATCTATCTCCATACTCTTGGACAAAGTATTGTAATAATGAATTAATTAAAAATTTTAGCAAATGGTATGGTTTAAAATATGTTATTGTTTATTTTTATAATGTTTATGGTGGGCGACAATTATATAAAGGACCTATGTCTGCGGTAATGGGTATATTTGAGCAACAATATAAAAAAAATAAACCTTTAACAATTGTAAAACCTGGTAGTCAAATTAGAGATTTTACTCATGTTAAAGATATAGTATCAGGTACAATTCTCGCTGCATATAAAGCAACAAATGATGATTTTCATATAGGTTCTGGAAAAAATTATTCCATTCTAGAAATAGCCAAAATGTTTGATACAAAATACATTTTGGTTCCAGAGAGGAAGGGTGAAAGATTTTATAGTTTAGCAAAAAACTCAAAAGCAAAAAAAATATTAGGATATAAACCATCTCATAATTTAAAAGATTATATAAATGAGTTCAAAAAGACATTTAAATAAATTTACTTTTAATACTAATGATGAAACCGAAAAACATATTCTTAAAGATATTTCTAATATAAAAAATATCTTATTATTATCTATAAAAAATATATTAGGAATATATTTAGTTGGTGGGTTTGGAAGAGGTGAAGGTTCAGTAATAGTATTAAAAAAAAAAATTCACGTTATAAATGATTATGATATAGTTATTATTTATAAAGATAATATATCTTCAGAAGAAAAAAATATTGTTAATAGAAAACTCAAAGATAAAATAAATATTAGGCAAATAGATATAACTTACTATAATTATAAAGTATTAAGTAAATTAAAGAATACCATTTATAATTATGATTTTAAAAATCATGCTAAGATTATTTATCAAAAAAAAGATTATATAAGCTTAATACCTGAATTTAATAAAAAATTTAAGATCTTTGAGGCTTATCTACCTCTTGAAGTTTATATGTCTGCTTTGATTTTATCACTACCACCAAAAATTAATTTTAATAATTTAAATAAATCCAAAAAATTTTGGATTACCCATCAAATTTCTAAATCTATTATAGGTTGGTCACTAACTGATATGATAGCAAATAATTTATATGAGCCTTTGTATTCAAAGAGATATGAGGTGTTAAAAAAAATTTATCTTAAACATAATCAGAAAAACAAAATTGAACTTGTAAAATTTGCTTTAGATTTTAAATTAAGTACAAATTATGAAATAGATCTAGAATTAGATAAATTATGGTTTCAATCTAAAAAAATTCATATTGATACATTAATTAATAAATTTTTTGTTTTTTTTAATTTGAAAGTTCCTCTATATTTTTTTAAATTTAAAATAAAAAATATTTTTAGATATTTATATGGAATATTGTTTAATCAAAAAAAATATTATGAATATTCCAATCTTTTTTTATCTAAATTATTTTTTCTTTTATCTATTAATGAAAACTATTTAGATAAATATAATTTTCAATTATGTATTAAATATTGTAAAAAAATTGGATTAAATAAAAAGAAAAATTATTCTGTTGATGAAATATTAACATTTTTAAAGGATAAAGATCCTAATTGTATACAATTTATGCAAACAAAAGAAGACATTGTAGATGAGTAAAAGAAAATTTATTTTTATACTAATTGATGCTTTTAGAAGTGATTATATTAGTGAAAAAAATACACCTTTCTTAAGTTTTCTTAGAAAGAAATCAATTTATTATAAATATGTTAATCCAAGCATAGGTTTTTGTGAAAGATCTGAGATATTTACAGGAAAAAAATCTTTAGATTTAGGATTTTTAACTGCAATTAATTTGTCTAATGAAAGTCCTTATAGACATATAAAGTATATAAATAGTCTATTTTATGTTTTTCTAAAAATATTTAATCTAGTTATTTTTGATAAAATTATAAGAAGAATTTTATGGAAATACTCAAAATTAATCGGTAGCCCCATGTATCCACAAAATATACCATTAAATAAATTGCATTTATTTGCTCTTACTGAGGATAAAAAAAAATATAATGAATTAAATAATTATAAATTCAAAACAATATTTGATTTAGCGAAAGAAAAAAACATAACTATAAATTATGATACTTTTACTTCTTTAAACTATGATATTAATTATTCAGAAGATAAGAGAATAAAAATTTTATTAGATACTATTGAAGACTATGATATGTTCTTATTATACGTTGATGAAGCTGATAAAATTGGGCATAGTTTTGGGCCTCATTCAAAAGAAATAAGAAATACTTGTTCCAATATTGATCGTAAAATTAATAATATTTATAATTATCTTGAAAAAAATATTAAAAATTTTGAATTATTAATTGTGGGTGACCATGGGATGGAAAAAGTAAACCAGGAATATGATATAGTTTCTAAATTAGAGAAAATATTTAAAGAAAATAATATTAATTTAAATAATAGCATAGAATATTTTGTTGATTCGACTATTCTTAGAATTTGGATTAAAAAAAATGGTAATTCAAAAAAAATAATAAAAATATTAACTAATGATAATTTTCTAAATAAAAAAGGTAAGTTTATAATACCATCACAAAATAAAGAAAATCAGCCAGATTTATCCAAATATGGAGATATAATATGGTGGATCAACATAAATAGTATCATTAATCCTTCATTTTTCTCAAATAATAAAAAAAAATCTAATGGTATGCATGGATATTTAGATAGTAATATTTCTAAAGGCACAGCAATTTATTATAATTCAATAAATTCTAGTATAAAAAATATCAATCAAATTGACTTAAATAAATTATTTATGCATTTTTCTGAATATATAAATTTAAATGATAAAAACTAAAAATTTTATAATCACTTTACTATCTAGTTTAGTTTTTTTTATTACTTTCTTCAATATAGATAAATTTAAAGATGGAGATATTATAAAATATAATAAAGTTTATAATTTTTTCTATGCTGAAAAAGAAATTAGAGAGTCCTATTTTGCTACTCATAATACCTCTGATATTTGGGGTAACCAAAGCAATTCAGATAGAGACTATTACTCAAAATATTTAACATCAAAAGAGTATTTACACTTTTTTTTAATATATTTATTTTCATTTATTCTAGATTATCAAATTTTCTTATCTTTAATTAATTTTTTATTTGCATTTACTTTTTTGCAAGTTTTGCATGCTTATAATGTAAATTTATTCATTTCATCATTATTAATATTCACCAATTATTATGTATTAATTTTATACTTTTCTATGGAAAGATTGAAGATAGGAATAATAATTTTATTAATTTTATTTTTTTATGCAATTAAGAACAAAAAAAATTTTAAAAAATTAATTTTTTTAGGACTAATAACTTCATGTCTAGCACATTTACAAATGGCAATAGTTTTTGTTTCCCATTATTTTGAAAAGATATTATCAGAAATCCATAATTTTTTGTTTAATTTTAAAATACGTTTTACATTCTTTTTTTCTTTATTTGCTGGATTAATTTTTATTTTAATTTCATATCAGCAAATCATTTATAAATTACAATATAATATAAATATAAATTTTAATTTTTTGACCTTATTTTCAACTTTTATTAAAATATTTATTTTCTATATTTTAACCATTTTATATAGTGATAAAAAATACCATATATATATCACTTCTTTTTATACTTCTATTTTTTTGGTTTCCTTACTAATTGGTGGAGATAGATTAATAATAGTTCTTTTTTTCTTTTTTTTAATATTTAGTTTAAAACATAATCGCGGACTTAATTTTGGTGTTTTATTAGTTTCTACGTATTTTTTATTTAAAAGCTATACTGCACTTTATTCCTTTGACTACTGTTACTCTTTAAACTTTTCTGTTTCAGAATGTAGGACAATGTATAATAATCCCTATGGACGTATAGTTCTAAATCATCCAAATATTTTTTCTCAAACGCCTATTAGACCTAGTGATCAGTATTATAAACAAAAATTTCATGAACAATTTACTTTTTTTCTCTCTCATAATAGGAGTAGTTCTGAAGATCTTAATCAGCATTTTGAGATTTTAGAAGAATATAATCAATAATTTACTTTTATAAATATTAAATAATTAGATCATTAAAAAATTTACAACTGTTTAAATTAATCTCTAACTAGTTTTTTTCCTCTTGAAATCTTAAATATAGAAGAAATTGTTTGTCTGGTTAAATTATCAAAATAACAATACACTCTTCTGAAATATTGATTAGGTCGGCCATTAAAACTTGTTATATGATAATAATCTTTTCCACTCGGAGATTCTTTTGTAAATAAATAAATACTTAAGCAATTTCGTGATTTGTTAACTTTTACTTTATTAACAGAGTGCCATGATCTTCTATTTGTTTCCATTATTACCAACCTGTTAAACTTTGCAATTATTTCAATTTTAGTTTTAACCTTATCATCCCATATTTCAAAATTACCACCATTTTCTTTTTTCCAGTTAGGGGTTATGTAGTAAAGTAAGTTTAATCTTCTATATTTATCTCTTTTTGCATTATGGCTATTATCCAGATGTGGATTTAGAAAATCACCAAATGACATTGCAGACATTCCTCCTGCGTATAATGATTTATCATAATTTAAGTCATTAATACCTGTAATTTTTTCCATCATCTCTAAAACACTATCTGATTGTATAGAGCTAAAATAATCTGCAAATATTTCATGCACTTTATGTATTTTAGCTAAATCCTTCTTTCTCTCTCTAAGTGAATTTTGTTGATGCCATATTTTTTCTTCATTAGGAAATAACTTACTTAATTGGTTTGCATAATCTTGCGGAAGAAAATTATCTATATATGTATATCTTGTGCCAATAAGATTTGTTTCTTTATGAAAATCTTTTTTTATATTATTAAAATTTTGCTTAAAAGAATTTATAATATTATCTTTAGTTAACATAATTTTTAATCTAAAATAAACAATAAATGAAATCAAATCAATTTCCAACAATATATTTCTACGCTCCTAATGTGTTTACTGGAGGAGGAAAAAGTCTTTTATTTCAAATAATTTATCATATCAAAAAACTTAAAATTAATAATTTTTACTTTATTTTAGACAAACGACTTGAAAAAGAAATAGATACTAATTTAGAAAATATTTTTTTTTGTAAAAAAGGTTTTTTTTCAAGAATAAAATGTGAATTTCATTTTATGAAAAAATCAAATAAGGAAGATACTATTATTATTTTCAATAATGTGGCTCCTATATTTTCAAGTAAAGCAAGATTAATTATGTATTTACAGCATATATTATTTTCAGGTGGCTATTATCCAACAAAATACTCTAATAAAATCAAACAGCAGATTATTTATTCAGTATATTATTTAATAAATAAATTATTTTTTTTTAGAATAAAAAAAATATTCGTTCAATCTAAATCAATGAAAGATAGCTTAAATGTTTATTTCCCACAGCAAAATATTGAAATCTTTCCATTTATTAGCGAAAAATACTTCGAAAATGAATTAAAAATTGAAAAACAATTTGATTTTATTTATCCTGCAAATAATTATTTTCATAAAAATCATTTAAATTTACTAAAAGCCATAGTTTTATTAAAAAAAGAAAATATTAGACCATCGTTTATATTTACGATATCAAAACAAGATAATGATTTAGAAAAAATTATACTTAAATATAAAAATAATTTTGATTTAAATATCTCATTACAAAGTGAAGTTTTTCCTGATGATATGAAAAAATTATACTTAAAATGTCATGCTATGATCTTTCCATCAAAATTTGAATCATTTGGAATGCCTTTGGTAGAAGCAAAAAAACTTAATTTAAAAGTTATTGCTCCTGAATTAGATTATGTAAGAGATATAATTGATCCTGATTTTACATTTAATACAGAGTCTCCAATTTCAATCTCAAGAGCAATTAAAAGATATTTGAAAATTGAGGAAAATGAAACTAAAATTTACGCTGCTAAAGATTTTATCAATAAAATGACTAATTTTTGATAGTTTTATTAATAAATATTCTATAGATACATATAAAAATGAAGATATTATTGTTAGGTGGTGGTGGTTTAGCAGGTAACATTTTTATTAAGTATTTTTCAAATTTAAAACAGAGTGAACATATTCTCGGAGCAACATTTTCAGAAAATGAAAATAATTATCATTTAATTTTAGATAAAAAAAAAATTCATACTTTTTATAAAATAAATGCATTTGAATATAAATCAATAAATTCAATACTTAATATTTTTAAACCTGATGTAGTTATTAACACTATTGGTCTTACAAAACGTATTTCTAATAGTAATGACCCAAAACTTTCAATTTATTTAAATTCATATTTTCCACACATTCTCTTTAAAGATTGTTTGGAAAAAAACATTAAATTAATACATTTAAGTACAGATTGCATTTTTTCTGGTAAAAATGGTAATTATACTGAAGATGATATTTCAGATGCATCAGATCTTTATGGAAAAACTAAATTTTTAGGAGAATTGAAAGAAAAGAATGCATTAACCTTAAGAACTTCTATTCTCGGTCCAGAAATTAGAAGATTTTTAGGTATATACTCTTGGTTTATTAATCAGAAAACTGACGTCTATGGATATGATAAAGCTTTTTTTTCAGGAATAACATCATTAGAATTAGCTAAAATTATATTACAAATCATTAATAATAAGATTGATTTATGTGGAGTATATCATTTATCATCAGAGAGAATCTCCAAATTTGAGTTACTAGATATTATAAAAAAAATAAAAAAAATGAATATAAATATTACAAAATCAAATACTGAAATTTACGATAGATCTCTAAACAACAGTAAGTTTTATTCAGAATTTGGATATATTTCACCAAAATGGGAAAATATGATTTTAGAATTAACTAATTATGAATAAATTCAAAAATAAAGTCCTTTTGATAACTGGAGGAACAGGTTCTTTTGGCAAGGTGTTAATTGATAAACTAGTTAATACCAACATTGCAGAAATAAGAGTATTTAGTAGAGATGAAAAAAAACAAGAAAGTTTGAGATTAAAATATAATAATAAAAAATTAAAGTTTGTTATAGGTGACGTAAGAAATAATGACTCAATTGACTCAGCCTTAAATGATGTTGATTATGTTTTTCATGCAGCAGCATTAAAGCAAGTACCAACTTGTGAATTTTTTCCTAATGAAGCGTTTCAAACAAATGTTATTGGTACTAATAATGTTATTCAAAGTTCAATAAAAAAAAATATTAAAAAACTAATTCTATTAAGTACGGACAAAGCAGTTTATCCAATAAATGTTATGGGTCTTACAAAGTCATTAGCAGAAAAACTTGTTATTTCTAATTCTCTTAATTTATATAAAAACAATAATACAATAATATGTGCTACAAGATATGGCAATGTCATAGCTTCAAGAGGATCAGTTATCCCATTATTTATTGATCAAATAAAAAAAAATAAACCATTAACAATTACAAATTATAATATGTCTAGATTTATCATGTCTTTAGAAGAAGCAGTAGAATTAGTTCTATTTGCATTTGATAAAGGTAAAAATGGAGAAATATTTGTACAAAATTCACCAGCTGCTAAAATTAAAACGATATCAGAAGTTGTAAAAGAGATTTTTAATTATAGTAAAAAAGATAAAATTATTGGTGTTCGTCATAGTGAAAAAATGTTTGAAACACTTATCTCTTCTGAGGAAATGAATCGCTGCAAAAAAATTAAAAATTTTTTTACAATAAAACCTGATACAAGAGATTTAAATTATGACCAATTTTTTATAAAGGGTAAATCTAAAATATTTAATGATTTCAACTCAGATACAACTAAAATTTTATCAAATAAAAATTTAAAAAATTCGTTAATGAAATCTACTCAATTTAAAGAATTATTATAATGTATAAAATAATGACGATAGTTGGCACTAGGCCAGAATTAATTAAATTAAGTATTGTTATTCAAGAATTAGATAAATATGCAGATCATATTCTTGTTCACACAGGTCAGAATTATGATTATGAATTAAATGAAATTTTTTTCAAAGATCTAAAAATAAGAAAACCAGATTATTTTTTAAATACTGCCTCAAATTCACCAATTAAAACTATATCAAAAGTTATCGAAAAAAGTGAAGAGGTTATTATGAATGAAAAACCTGATGCTCTTGTGATATACGGTGATACAAATTCTTGCTTATCTGTAATATCAGCAAAAAGAAATAAAATCCCTATTTTTCATATGGAAGCTGGAAATAGATGCTTTGATTTACGTGTACCAGAAGAAATAAATAGAAAAATTGTTGATCATTTAAGTGATATTAATTTTGTACTTACTGAGCATGCTAGACGATATCTTGAAGCAGAAGGTATTCAAAAAAATATGATTATTAAAACTGGATCACATATGTTTGAAGTTTTAAAAAGATATGAAAATAAATATAAAAAATCTCAAATATTGAAAAAATTAAAACTCAAAAAAAATAAATATTTTTTATTTAGTATTCATAGAGAGGAAAATGTTGATGTTATAAAAAATCTTAAATTAATAATTGATACGATGGAGGAATTAATTTTAAAATATAAATTACCAATTATAGTTTCTACTCATCCACGAACTAAAGAAAGATTAAATAAATTAAGTAATAAAAAATTATCTAAAAAAATTAATTTTTTAAAGCCTTTTGGTTTTTTTGATTATATAAATTTACAAATTAATTCACTATGTGTTATTTCAGATAGTGGCACAATTACAGAGGAATCTTCGTTATTACAATTTCCTGCAATTACAATCAGAAATATGCATGAAAGACCTGAGGGAATGGATGAGGGTACGCTAATTATGTCAGGTTTAAATAAAGTAAATGTTTTACAATCTATAAAAATTATTACAGATTTGCAGAAAAGAGGTATAAAAATGCAACAGGTTACGGATTATAAATCTGAGAAACCTTCTGTTAAAATTCTGAAAGTTATTCATAGTTATATAGAATATGTAAATAAAAATGTCTGGAAAAAATAAAAAAATACTAATTATATCTCCTTATTTCTATCCAGAAGATTTTCCAATAAATAACTTTGTGAAAGAATTATCTACAAAAAATTATGATGTCACAATATTAACAGGATTACCTAATTATAGAAATTTTGGTTTTTATAAAAAATATTCTATTTTAGGTCCTTATAAAGAAAAATTTTACTCATCTAAAATTTTAAGATTGCCGGTATTTCCAAGGTTATCAAATAGTTTTATTTCAATATTCTTTTTTTACTTAAGTTTTTTCATATCATCTTTATTTTTTATACTAGTATATGCAATTGTTGTTAGAAATAAATATTATCATGTAATGACATTTTGTGGATCTCCAGTTTATGTTGGATACTTAGGTACAATTTTTTCTAAAATTTCTAATTGTAAAAATTCACAATGGATACAAGATATTTGGCCCGAAGCATTAATCTCTTCATTAAATGTAAAAAATAATATATTTTTAAAATTTGTTGACTATCTTCAAACTAAAATGTGGAAGTCAACAGATATAATTATTGCACAATCTGAATTACTAAATCAATATTTTAATAAAAATTTTATTAATATTAGGTCAGTATGTGTAAACAATCCATCAAGAGAAAATATAATTATAAATAAAATAACAAATCATTTAATTTCCAAAAAAAAAATTATTTCGTATTTTGGTAATATAGGAAATACACAAAATATTGAATTAATGATAGATCTTTTAAAAAATGAAAATTTCATAATAAACATTTGTGGTACTGGATCGATATTAGATGCATTGAAGAAGAAATATATCTCTTATAAAAATATCATTTTTCATGGCTGGCTCAACCAACATGAAATGACAAATATAGCTGAAAAAACAGATTTCTTTTATTTATCTTTGAAAAATCAAGGAAGACAAAATTATATTTTTCCAAGTAAATTTCAAACTTACTTAAATTATGCTAAACCAATAATATTTATAGGAGATCCAACTTTTTGTCATCTTATAGAAACTAATAAACTTGGTTATGCTTTAGATATAAATAATTTAAAAAATGCAGAAAAATTAATAGAAAAAATTGACAAATTAGATCTTCAAGAAAAGACATTATTTTCAAAATCTACAAAAAAATATTTTAATGATAATTTTGATTTAAAAAATATAGTTAAAAAGTTTTGTAGAGATATCTTAAATGATTAATATTTTTCCAATCTTATTTTTTATTTTTCTTAACTTGTCTTATTTTGCTATTTTAAAATATTTTAATTTTAAAGAAATTAAAGGAATTG
>MDSZ01044526.1_pt1 | contig 14952 bp, 12 predicted proteins | sample 811201 | NCBI WGS metagenome assembly MDSZ01 (sample SAMN05326647, study PRJNA326480) | marine metagenome | isolation source: seawater | place: Indian Ocean: North | collected 2010
AAAAAAAGGTCTAGTTCCATCAACTAAATGGAAAAAAAATACGTTAGATCAAAGTTGGTATTTAGGTGAAACTTTTATTACAGGGATAGGACAAGGTTATATTCAAGTCAATCCTTTACAGTTATGTTTGATGACCGCTCAATTGGCAAATGGAGGATATAAAATTTACCCCACTATAGTTGCGGATAATAAATTAGATACTCTTGAACAAGTTAAAAAGAAAATTCAAAAAGAAGCAGAGGATGCTAAACAAGAAGATAATTATTTAATTAGGGCAACAGAGGAATTTTTAAAAACGGATGTTAAGGAACATACTCCTCTTTATAAAAATCCTGAAAATGTGAAATTTGTATTGGATGCTATGTTTAGATCAACAAATGAAGTATACGGAACATCTTACAAATCCAGAATTGAAGATCCAAAATATCAATTTGCTGGAAAAACTGGTACAGCACAAGTTAAAAGGATCACCGAAGAAGAAAGAGAGCTTGATTTAGATTTATTACAAATACCATATAAACAAAGAGATCATGCATGGTATATCGCTTTTGGTCCATATAAGGATCCTAGATATGCGATGAGTATTTTAATTGAACATGGGGGATCTGGAAGCAAGGCAGCAGCTCCAATTGCAAAAAAATTATTTAAGCTATTGATCGATAGAAAAGAAATTAGAGATAACAAAGAAAAAAATAAAAAAATTAAGGTATAATGTTACAAAGATTCTCATACAGCAATAAACCAACATTTTTTCAAAAAGTTAGAGCAATTGATTATACTTTATTAGTATCAATTTTATTAATCGGCATTATTAGTATTTTTGCGATGTATTCAACCGACGGAGGAGAAATACAATACCACACAAAGAACCATACAATTAGATTTTTTGTCTTTTTTTCAATGATGATAGTTCTTTCATTTATAAATATTAAGATATGGCATTCAACCGGCTATCTTTTTTATTTAATTGCTCTTTCTTTACTTATTTGGGCATCTTTCTATGGAGTTATTGCCTCAGGATCAAAAAGATGGATTAATTTATATTTTATTAATTTGCAACCATCTGAGCTAATGAAAATTGCAATAATAGTTTGTTTTGCAAAATATTATCATAGGATTCAGATAAATAATGTAAATAAATTTAGAAATGTTTTAATACCGATTGTGGTTTTGATTTTCCCAATTTTTTTAGTAATGGCCCAGCCCGATCTTGGAACATCAGTTTTAATTGCACTTAGTGGTATAATGGTATTATGGTTAGCAGGATTAAATATTAAATACTTTGTTTACTCAGCGCTAATATTTGTTCTTTCAGCACCTTTTGTTATTTCTTTTTTAAAGCCTTATCAAAAACTTAGGCTTTTATCATTTTTTAATCCAGATAAGGATCCACTGGGAGCAGGTTATCAAATTATACAATCAAAAATCGCGGTTGGATCTGGAGGCCTTTATGGAAAAGGTTTTTTAAAAGGTACACAAGGATATTTAGAATTTTTACCTGAAAAACATACTGATTTTATTTTCACGCTATTTTCAGAAGAATTTGGATTTTTTGGTTCAATTACTTTATTGATAATATACTCGGTAATGATTTTTAGAATAATTAGAATAGGATCAGTTTCTAGAAATTTTTTTGGTAGGCTATTCTGTTATGGATTTGGATCTGCAATATTTATCTATATTGCAGTTAACATGAGCATGGTTTTAGGGTTATTGCCTATCGTTGGATCTCCTCTGCCAATCATGTCTTATGGAGGCTCATCAATGTTAGCCACTATGATTGGTTTTAGTATTGTTATGAGTGCAAAAATTTATGGCAGACAATTAATTTCTTAAGGTTTTACAGAAAAACCACACTATAATTAAGTCTAATATGTCGCTGTAATCTTTCCATAATATTTTTGTATTATTAATAAATGAAAAATTTAAAAGTAGGAATAATTGGAGCTGGAATACAAGGTGTATGTAGCGCATTATTCTTACAAAAAAAAGGTTTTCAGGTAACTTTGTTTGACAGAGACGAACCAGGAAGTGGCGCCTCTTATGGAAATGCTGGTCATTTTTCTCCTTATGGATCTGTACCATTAAATAGAATGGATGTTTTGACCGATGTACCGGCTATGCTTATTAGTTCTAGAGGACCATTAGCTCTAAAATGGAATTATGTATTTAAAATGATTCCTTGGTTTTTTAAATTTTTTTTAAATTGTAGTAAAAAAAATATGAAGCATACAGCTAAATATATGAATCAAATTTTAGATTTATCATTACCTGCTTTTGATGAATTATTTGAAGAAATCGATCTAGAAAATTTAGTTGAGAAAAAAGGTATAATGTATATTTGGGATAATAAAAATCTTAAGAGTAGAGAACTAGAAATAAAATTAAGAGAAGAACTTGGTGTAAAACAACGATTACTATCACCTAAGGAAATACATGATTTAGAACCTAACATAAAACCTTTTTATCATGGAGGAGTTTTTTATAATTATGCAAGACATACAAGAAATCCAAAAAAAATTTTAACAAAATTATTTGACCTTTTTATTGAAAAGGGAGGTAAATTTTCAAAATTAAATATTAAAGATATAGAATTCGATGACAAGTTACCAATTTTAATATCCGAAGCACAAAGATTTAAGTTTGATAAAATACTTATTACATGCGGTGCATTTTCTAAAAAATTTACTGATAAACTTTACGAAAATATACCTTTAGATACAGAAAGAGGATATCATGTGCACTTTAAAGGTTTTGATCATTTATTATCAAGACCCGTTGTTTACGCTAATAGAGGATTTGGTATTACTCCAATGGAACAAGGCCTTAGAGTAGTTGGAACAGTTGAGTTTGGAGGACTTGATAATCCATTAACAAAATCTAGAATTAAAAATTTAATTTTAAATGCTAATGACATGTTAGATGGTTTGCCGCCTCACGAAGATGAATGGATTGGTTTTAGACCATCTTTGCCAGATTTTTTACCTGTTCTAGGACCTTCTAAGCATCATGAAAACGTATTTTACTCTTTTGGCCATCATCATTTAGGATGGACATTAGGAGCTGTATCTGGGAAAATAATATCTAAAATGATGGCTAATGAAAAATCAAATTTAGACTTAAAACCATACAGCTCGATAAGATTTTAGTAAACTTGTGCAAAAACAAAATAATTTAGCTTACCTATTCTTAATATTAACAACAATATTTTGGTCTGGAAATTTTATTGTTGGAAAAGCAGCAAGTTTATTTGAAATACCTCCATTTTCTTTAAATTTTTATAGGTGGTTATTTGCTGGATTAATTTTAATGCCTTTTACGATTAAAGAAATAATTAAAAAAAGAAATTATATTATAGAAAATATCGGTTTTTTTATAATACTAGGAGTTACAAGTATAACTATATTTAATTCTATAGTTTATTACTCTTTATATTACACCCAAGTAATTAGTGGAGTGTTAATGATATCAACAATCCCAGTTTGGATTATATTTATTTCATCAATATTAAATATTGAAAAAACAAATGTTTTTCAAATAATTGGAGTTGGTCTTTCTTTAACAGGTGTTATTTTTATAATAACAAAAGCAGATATAAATTTGATAAAAAGTTTGGATTTTAATAAAGGAGACTTGACTATGGTGATAGCTATGTTTTCATGGGCCATTTATTCTGCGTTACTTAAAAAAAAAACCTATGAAATTTCCCAAATATCATTACTTCAAGTGGTAATTATTAGTGGTCTTATATTTTTAATACCTATTTATTTAATAGAAATGAATCTTGGATATTTAATTAAGTTAGAAAAGCCATTCTTTCTGACTTTAACTTATGTAGTTCTTTTTCCAGGTTTAGCCTCTTTCTTTTTTTGGATAAAAGGTATTGCAATGATTGGTGCAAATAGAGCGGGAGCATTTTTACATTTAATGCCAATATTTGGAGCAATAATGGCAATGATTATTTTTGATGAAAAATTTATGTTTTATCATTTTTTAGGAGCAGCATTTATTATTACTGGCATAACCTTATCAAATAAAAAATCTTTAAAAAAATAGGTCAAATATGAAAGAAAAAAATTCAAATCTTACATCTGAACAAAAATTAATATTGTTTGAAGAAGGAACTGAGGCACCAGGATCAAGTGAACTAAATAATGAAAAGAGAGAAGGTAGTTATCACTGTGTTAATTGCGATACAAAGCTTTTTGAATCCAATACAAAATATGAAAGCGGATCTGGCTGGCCTTCTTTCTACGAATCTCTTCCAAATGTCTTTGAAACAAAAACAGATTTTAATGTTGGTTACGCAAGAACAGAATATCATTGTAAAAATTGTGGCGGTCACCATGGACACATTTTTGATGATGGACCAAAACCTACTGGTAAGAGGTATTGCAATAATGGAATTTGCTTAGTTTTTAAGGAAAAAAATTAAAGAAAAATTCTATTACAATAGAATAATTATTTTAATAAATTTAAAAGCTCACCTTTTTTTTCTAACTCTCTTAATTCTATGTAACCACCTATATGATCTTCATTAAAGAAAATTTGCGGGATTGTTCTTCTACCATTTGATTTTTTTAACATTATTTCTTTTTGACCTTCTTCTTCGGCAATATTAATTTCTTTAAAAGGAATATTATTTCTTGCCAATAATCTTTTTGCTGCATCGCAAAATGAGCACATTGGACCCATAAAAACTGTAACTTTTTTCATATTTTATATATAAATATTAATTTTTCTGGTTCCACCATTAAAACAGCCAGAATTCTAAGAAAATTCAATATAATTTTAACTATTTTGGGTTAATTCTTTGGTTTATTCATTGTTTTTTAATGTCTATTATATAAAAAAATAAAATGTTTGAAAAATTAGAAGAATTAGCAAAAAATAATAAAAAAATTTCGGATTTTCATATTCGAACTGGTTGGCCATTAGCTTATAGACAAACAGGAGAAATTCATAAGGTGGCAGAAGTTTTGGTTAAAGCACAAGATCTTCAAGATCTTATATCTACAAATTGCAATGAAGTAGAAATGAAGAGATTTCAAGAAACACATGAATTAGACTCTTCTGTAACCTTAAGTGGTTTAAGATTTAGAGCAAATTTTTATAAAACTATTAATGGTCCGGCGGCAGTATTAAGAAGAGTAGAAAGCGTTATACCTACGATGGATCAGTTTGATTTACCACCTGTTCTTTATGATATAATTGATATGCACAAAGGATTAGTATTAGTTACAGGACCAACTGGCTCAGGAAAATCAACTACGCTTGCAGCAATAGTTAATGAAATAAACAAGACAAGAACCTCAAATATTATTACAGTTGAAGATCCGGTAGAATTTATTCACAAAGATTTAAAAAGCATTGTATCTCACAGAGAAGTTGGAAAACAAACCCAAACTTTTGCAACCGCCTTAAAAGCTGCATTAAGAGAAGATCCAGATGTTATACTAGTAGGAGAGATGAGAGATTTAGAAACAGTATCGCTTGCTTTAACTGCTGCAGAAACAGGACACTTAGTTTTTGGAACGTTGCACACAAGCGGTGCGCCAAGCACAATAAACAGAATTATAGACGTATTTCCACCTGAACAACAAGCTCAAATTCGTGCACAAATTTCTACATCTTTAAAAATGGTTGTGACCCAAAGACTTTTGAAAACTAAAGATGGACAGGGTCGCTGTGGTGCTTTTGAAGTCATGAAATGTACTCCTCCTATACAAAACTTAATTAGAGAGTCTAAGATCCATCAAATTCCTAGCATCATGCAAACCGCAGTAAAAGATGGAATGATTACAATGACAAAATCCCTGGAGGAACTTGTTAAGGCAGGTAAAATAGATGCAGCTGCAGGAAAAGAACAATAAAGGTTTTACCATACTGGAAGTAGTTGTAGTTCTATTGATCGTAGGAATTATATCAGCTCTTGCTTACCCGGGAATATCAAATTGGGCTAAAGATAGAGAAGTAAGTAGCGCGGCGATAAAAATTAAAAATTTATTTACAAATATTAATGCACAAGTGCAAAGAGGACTTTATGGGTTTGTACAAGTCTATGTATTTTCTGGAGATACAGTTACAGTAGTATCGAAAGGAATGTTTAGCAGCACACTTGGAGCAAAAATAAGCAGTGATGATGATTTTGATTCTACCAGTATCAGTAAAAGGTGCAGAATCGATGAAGACGCCTGGGATGAAGATGGACAAATAGATATAAATAAGCCAGAAGTTGGCATGCTAAACTTTGAAGATGAAATTGCTTTAAGCTTTATAGGCGAAGCTACTGTATGTTTTTCTAAGGATGGAAGATGGTATAGTGCTGATGGATTATTTATAAATAACAATGACCCATTATCCGCTATGTATATATGTGAAAAAAGTGCAGGAAGTTGTACAGATAATGTAGGAAACGTCCCCGCTCATGTAGAAAATTTGTATGCAGTTAGCTGGACAAGATTTGGAAATATAACATTAGAAAGATATAACCCCAAAACAGATGCTTGGATTGTTCAATAAAATAAAAAGAAAAAATCAAAAAGGTATGACTATTTTGGAAGCCTTAGTGTCGACCGTTATAGTTGGAATTGGATTTATAGCAATTTTTCAAATGGTTAATTATTCTGTTAATTCAATACATGTTTCTGGCGAAAGAACAAAAGCAAATTATTTAGTGACCATGATTGCTGAAGGGATGATTGGTTACAAAGATACAGTCGGCGGAATAAATAAATTTGAAGAAGAAGATTTGATATATGAAGATGGAAAAGCTTATTTACCACAATTTGGTGGAGGAAAAAAAGAGTGTAAAAGATTTGCAGAATATTACATGGATTTAGATAAAGGTGATTTAGGTTGCGCTGAAGTAGCTGATGATATTAAAAAAATTAACACAAATGTATGCGCTGACAAAAATGCATTGGCTGCAGGAGGTAATTTTACAGAGCATTATAACGAAGATGATCCGTATACTGCAGCTTATGAACATGCTGCAGGAAATAAATTAAGTAAATGGAACGATATTATTAGTCAAGATCAAGTACTTAGATGTAAAAGTGAAAAAGATGTCAAAACTGTAAAAATTTTTGAAATGTGTGCTTGGGCAGGTGATAAAGCATGTGAATATAAAAATGATAATGTTTTTGATGAGGCTATGTATCTTGGAAGAATTCAAATTAATATGAATAATGGAAAAAAAAGAAAATTTCTTTATTTTCAAGCGGACTATAAGTCAAAGCAAGATGTTGGAGGATAATTGAGAAAATTAAGTAAAATTGCTGGCGTAACTCTTATAGAAATGATGGTTGGAGTTGTGGTTTCTACTGTAATGATTGCAGCCATGTATACAACATACAACATAATTAATAGCACGTATTCCCAAGTTACTGATGTTGCAAGCATTAGTCGTTCAGGAAGAGATGTCGTTGCGATGATGATGCGAGATATAAGAATGGCAGGATTTAAATATTACTATGGTTATAATTCAGAAAACGAGGCAAAAGATATTGATGCCAGAATACCTAGAGAAGATTATTTAGAATTTGTTCCAGGAGATACAGAAGATACTATAAAAGATAGTCATGCACCAATAGTAATTTATAGAAATGTTTTAAATTACGCATATCCAATCACAAACGGAAATGGTGTAGAACCAGACATGCCCGGCTTTGATGGCATTACCAAAAATAAAGATAAAAAAATAAAATTTAATCATTTAAAAGGTGAAGATCCCAGCGATTATTGTTGTGACAGGATTCATATCGTATATGGAGATTTTGATGCTTCAGATGATGCTCAACCTTATAAAAGATATAGAATAACTTATTTTGCAAGACCTTTAGAGAAAAACAATGACCAATATTATGGAATTTTTAGATCTAAAGAATATTGGAAACAAGAAAAAGGACAAGACGAAGGGGATTGGATAGCTGATCCTGCAGAATGCGGAGGAGACTGTTATGCAGGAGAATTAATCAGAGAATATTTAACTGACATGTCTTTTGTTGCAATTGGAAAATATGGAGAAGTAATAAATGCTAATCCAAAAGATAACCAGGATAGAATCTATGATATTAGAGCAGTTGATGTAACTTTGACTTTTAGATCAAGTGCAAAGAAAGGCTTTTACAGAGGTTTGTCAAATAAACCAAGAATAGTTCAATCTTTAGGTCGTAAATTAGCGACCTTCACTGACAAATGGTTCAGAGATACTATCTTTGTCACTATTCATACCAGAAATATTGGGAGTGCATTTTAAATGTATAGACAAAATAAAAATGAAAGTGGCTTTGCTCTAGTGCTATCCATTGTTCTTTTATTAGCTATGTCGCTTATGGGAGGATCACTAGTTGTTATTTCTTCTGGCGACCATCAAAGCAACAATAACAGTGATGAGTATCAACAGGCTTTTTACGTTGCAGAAACAGGATTGCTTGAAGGTGAAAAGTGGATACTGGATAATTATTTAGGTCATTGGATGACAGGAGCTGCACCAACCGCAGCATCAGCTTTAGGTGCTGCACCCACTGAACCGCCTGCGGAAGTAGCTATATATAATGCTAATGTTGAAGCATATACAGACGCAGTAGCCAACTATCACAATCATTCAAATAATTATTATAGGCATACTTTTGATAGAGGACCTGCTAGGAATGATTTTACAGTTAAAGCTGAAAATAAAACTGAATGTATGAAAAGTTTTAAAAATATTAAAGCGACAGACGATATACTAATTGCTGGTGGTGGAGACCTTCCAAAAAGTAATAATTTTATAAATATAGTTGGACCTTTATTGTTGACAAATACTCCATACACATCCGCAAAAAATGAAAGTTGGAGAACCAGTTTGGTTGTAGAAGGCCAAGAAGATTATGCTTATGAAAAAGACATTGATGAATTAATTGAACGTGAGGTAAAATATCTCAGAAGATTTGCATATGAGTTTTTTGTTATAAATGCTGGGGCCGCAGCGTATAGGGCAGAAGGGTCAAGCATAGCAACATCAACCAGCAATATTGACACGCAAGGAACAGCATATAGAATATATTCTTGCGGTATTTATTATGGAAGGGGCAATGACGATAAGATTAATGATGGAAATATTCAAATAATGATTCCTCTAGAAAACTTAGTGGTTATGCCAAATTAGATTTATGAAAAGAATTATAATTTTTATTTTTTTGAGCATTTTAAATTTTAATTACGCAAATTCTGAGGAATGTGGATTTGGGTTTGAAATTGGCGATAATTTTTCGGAAGTTACAGAAAGTTATGGTGAAATAGATTTAGATCATGCTGAAAATATGATGGATATTAATTTAAGCCAAGAATTAAAAAATTTACTTTTTGTAGAAATTGATTTTAAAGTTTTATGCCCAGACTACGAAGGATTGGATTTTGCAAAGGTAAAAATATACTCTTTAGGAGATGACAAAGTTGGAGGATTTGAAGTATTTTCTAATGTTCACATCTCTGAAGTTGAAAATAAAAACCAATTACTATCAAATTATATAGCAAAAAATTATGGAACTTTAGTTGATGTAGATAAAGTAGATGACCCGAATTGGTTAGGTAATACTAGTTGGGAAGCAAATAATATGAAATATTATTATAATAAAATTAAAAAATTTAATAAATTAATTGTTGAAGATCTTTTGATTACAAACAATGAATTTAGGAAGTACTTTTAAACTATTATGAAAAGATTCTTTAAATATTTAACAATTAAATTTTTTTTACTATTTGTAGTTTTTAATCAAAATGCAATTTCAAAATCACTACCTCCTGGATCTGGATCGGGAGATGTTAAAGCAAATATTTTAATTCTTTTAGATACTTCTTTAAGTATGACTAATAAACCTTTTGGTGGAGCTGCAATATATTATCCAGGAGATGTAGTTTTATTGGACAGTGGCGATATATTGGTAGGTCAACAAAGTGGTGGTGCAATTGTTAAATTTCAGGAATCTGATGAACAATTCGACAACTCTTTTGCCGGCGGTGATAGACTATTTATGGGTTCAAACAGCATGAACTGCGATTTAGAAACTGGAAAACAAGACTCGAGAATAAGAACGGTCGGATCAATGGATGTATCAAAAGATGTAGATGGAAAAGGAACCGACGAAGTAATTTATGCTGTTGCATATGATTTAGAAAAAGTAGTTGCTATTGACGCAGATGGAGGATGTGTTGAAGTTATAGATAGTAGCGAACTTGGTAAGAGCGGTGGTGGTAAATTTGATAAAATTCATCCTCGTAGTTTAGATATAAGAACAATAGGCGGCGAAGACCATCTGATTATTACTGGAATAGATGTTGTTTGTACAAAAACTAGAGTAAGAGGAAGAAGAAAAAACAGAAAAGTAGTTTGTACTAATTATAATTATGAAGCATTATGGTATGCAAAAAACTTATCAACTAGTGCTTCAAAACTTTGTAATGTTAGATCAAACAACGATTCAGTACTTCACGACATAATTTACAATACCAAATCCATTGCGCTAGATAATGGAAGTAACGCTTACTTTGTACATAAAAATTTAATTTATAAATATCCAATTGTAAAAGAAGATGGCGTTTATTGTCCACAAAGCAGTCAAAATGTAACAACTTTTACAAGTGGATTTACTTTTCCTAGTCAAATCGATATTGATCCGCAATCCGATAGTATAATGTATGCTACCAGCTCTGTATCAAACATAATTCAGAAATTAGCAATATCTTCAAATGCTATAACAACAACAACAACCGTTGGAGCTTTTGGTATGGACGCTACTCCATCTTCAGGTTCGCCAGTAAATCTTTCATCGCCTAGTGCACTATTTGTTTCCAACGATAGGGTTTGGATAGGAGGAAATAAAGTTTCAATACAAGAATTTGATATAAGCTCAGGAGACGATATTACTTGGGTTGATGAAATGGGGACTTCAAGAAAAAGTAGAGCACACGGAGCAAGGGAAGCTATCATAGCAGTTGTAAATGACAGCGCTTTGACAAGTGGTGCTAATTTTGGATATGGTTTTTGGAATGCAGGAACTAAATATAGACAAGGGGGAGGTGCAAAAGGTAAGTGGTGTAATGAATGTGAATACACATGTCACAGAGAATGTCCTAGAAAAGCGGGCTGGAAATGGTTTTGGAATTGTAACGACAATTGTGATTATTACCGAGGTTGGGATACAACTAAAGGACAACACCCAACTGGTCAATCTAAACAATGTGACTGGAACTCTTGTTTAGCTGTTGGCGTTGGACCAAATACAACAAACGATATAATTCATTGGGTAAAAGCCTCTACATCAAAATTACGTTTTGGTACTGATGCAAATGCTTTTGCACAACTAGCTTCTGAATATTATAATGATAATTTAGTTAATATTGTTAATACAAGTCTAGACTGTCAATTAAATTACGTAATTTTAATTGGTGACGGACAATGGACTCATCATGACGAAGCTCTGCCACTGATTAGAAAACTAAGGACAGGAGAAAAAAAAGTAAAAACCATTGTATTTGCTTATGGTGGAGGAATTAAAGATACAGCTGATGACAATTTTAAAGCAATGGCGAAAGCTGGAAGTTGTGATAGTCCTAAATTTGGAACTGCAGATGCTCCTGAGGAGTGCCGTCAAAGAATAATAGCTGAAAGCCCTGCAGACCTTGTTACAAAATTAAAAAGTGAAGTTGAAAGAATTGTAGCTAGCAGATTATCTTTCACTGCTCCTTCAATTACCGCTACCATACAAGAAGGAGGTGATCTTTACCAAGCACAGTTTGAATATAAAAAAAATGGAGAGTGGACAGGGCATTTAATGAGAAAAGAAATTACAGAAAAAGGAAAAGTACTCCATGATGCTGATGACAATTGGGATGCGGCTGACCTAGTTAAAGAGCAGGCTGTGAACAACACAAGAAAAATTTGGACTGTTTTGGAAGGAGCTGACTACAAAGATGATTATAATAATTTTAAAACAGAAAATGCTGATTTAATTAATAAATTGTTCAAAATATCAGGTAAGAGAGTTATAGATTATCATAACTCAGGCACGATCTGCGGTGGTGACAATGGAAATGCAGATGACATAAAAGGACTAATTGATTTTGTTAGAGGAGAGGATTATTTTGTTTACAAAGATGGATGTAAAAAAACCGAAATAAGAGATTCTGTTTTGGGAGATATTTATCACTCACAAATAGTTGAAGTAGGTAAACCAAGTGCCAATACTCTTTACACAAATACAAGCCAAGAAGCATATTGGAGATCAAAAAATGGATACTCTACTTGGGCAGCTGCTAAATCTAATAGAAAGAGAACACTTTATGTTGGTGCTAACGACGGTATGCTTCATGCGTTTGATGCAGAGAGCGGAATGGAACGTTGGGCTTTTGTACCACCATTTATTGCAGGTAAACTACCAGAGGTTTTAAATGACACGCTTAATGGAATTGGAGGAAGTCAAAGAGGAGGCAGCAATTCAATATTTGCAGTTGATGGATCTCCAGTAGTTCATGATATGTTTATAAAAGGTTACGATGAATTTGGTACTCCAGAAACTGCTCCAGCATGGCATACAATTTTAATGGTACCATATGGAAGAGGTGGTAGAGGTTTTTCAGTTTTAGATGTAACCAATCCAGAAAAGCCTATTCATATGTTTTCTCTGTTTAATGACTGGGATAACAAAAAAGTTATGATAGCCTTAGAAAATGGTAAAATTATAAATGGAAGTCCTGATGAAGAAGTCGATGCACTAAAATATACTGGTGGATCGATGACTTCAGATGAATCCTTGGAAGCACAGAGAGCAATTTTAAATCAACAGATTGCATACGATAAAGATATTAAAGAAGATGCAACAGGCGACGACTTTACGGAAAGAGATAAAGTCGTGACATGTAGTTCAGCTTCTACTTTTTACATCTCAGGAACTTCTGCATGTTACAGTGGATCAACATATACTTTCAACTATACACTTCCACAGTCTGTTCTTGATGATCCAGCATCACTTGATGTTTATGAAATAAAAGGTACTTCAAGAGTAAAAATAGGTGTAACTGCTGCAGTACAAGATGGATCATTAGCTAAAATTACTCTTGCCTCAACTAAATATTTTAATGTAGCCACAGGTGATGAATCTGAAGAAAAAGATACTGAAGCATTTGATATAGAAATACCTAACGCAGGAACTGGAGATCCAGCTTATGACTACAGTACTTTAGGAGAAACATGGGCCGCTCCGAGAATTATTAGACTTCCACTAGATCCTGATCAAGGTATCGATTCTGATCAGTATGCAGCAATATTGCCAGGTGGATTTGGAAAAACAGCGGGAATAGGATCAAGCGTATTTATAGTTGATTTGCAAAATATGGCTGATCAAACTGGTACGGACTATCCTGGTAAAATAATAGCTGGAGGTGATGGGCTAATTAAAATAGTTGATATTGATAATACTTTTACAGCTACTAATCCAGAAGGACATACAAAAAAATTTTCAGATATACCAAATTCTATTACGGGAGATCCTGTTGTAATTACTCCTGATACGTTCAGAGGTGCGAAATGGAGAGGTGCAATGGTGTATGTGAATGATTTTGAGGGAAAAATTACAAAAATAAACTTAACTAGTGCTGCAGATTCTGGAGAACTAAGAACTGCTGCAACAGGAATTGAATTGTTTGATCATACAACATTGTTTAATTTAAATGCAAACCAGGAGAATGGTAGATATAGTTACTTTGGAATGGATGCCGCATACGGATCTGATTCTAAAAAATTATATTTATTTGGATCCACGGGAGACTTTGCAGATATTGGTAACAAATCTAAAGGACAAGACAATTTATTATACGGTGTTCAAGATATAGATTTTCCTAACTTCAGAAAGTTAAATACTGGGGAAATTGGAAGCTATACTGAAGCAACAAGTGCTAAAAGTGTAGATACAAACTATCAGCTTAACACTCAATATTGTATAAATACTGCTGAAGACCATGGAGGATCTTGTGCTGCGGAAGGAAAACATGCATGGGTATTTAAATTAGACAAACCATACAACAAAGCTTTTGACCTTTCTCCGACCAGAACAGATGCCGCGGGAAATACTTTACCTACAGAAAATAGATATAGAAAAGGCTCAGCCTCTCCAACAGTATTTAAGGGAACTGTTTACTATCCAGTTTATGAACCTCCTAGAGGAGCAGCATCATGCAGCGTAGGAAATGCATTTATATGCTCAGCTGACGATGAGTGCGGAGTTAATACATCAGAAGATATTACTTATTCTGAAAAATCAACTGGCTTAGAAAGCGGATTTGATGATGACTCAGGATGTTATTATTTACAACCCGGAGTACTTTCAAAACTAGTTGTCTTTTCAGATAGATTATTTGGAAATATAACTACAGACAGTGAGAATCAAAAAGATACTCTTATAAGTTTATTATCTAACGAAGGCAATATTTCAGTTTTCAGAGGAAACTGGAGAGAAAACTATTAATTTTTTTAATAAACTAAATGTATAAACTGTAAAAATTTTATGCGTTTAAAAAAATTAAAAATATTTGCAACACTTCTTTGTGTATTTTTTTTACATATCTGTAATAATGCATTTTCTGCAAATATTACCGGAGACAACGAAATAACCTCTGATAGTACAACGCAACAAAAATTTAATGCTGATGATACATCTTTAACTATAACGAATTCATCTACACTTGATAGAAATACTGGACAGAAACCAATACATATTAATGAAAAAAGCAATGGTACAGTTACGATTCATTCTGGATCATCTGCAGTTGCTACAGCAAATACAATTGCTGGAGACGATACTACAGGATTAACTATTAATAACTCAGGAACAATTACTTCAACAGGTTCAAAAGCAATTAATTTATTAGATGGAACCGATGCTTCAATTGTTAATAATAGCGGTGGTATAATCA
>MDSZ01001373.1_pt1 | contig 14945 bp, 13 predicted proteins | sample 811201 | NCBI WGS metagenome assembly MDSZ01 (sample SAMN05326647, study PRJNA326480) | marine metagenome | isolation source: seawater | place: Indian Ocean: North | collected 2010
CCTGGAAAGTGCGGTGCGCGTGCTTGTCTACGGCGGGGCCATCGGCGCGGTCGTCGCAGTCCTGTTCGGATGGATTCACACCGGGCTGTGGTTCGGCGGCGACACTGTCATGCAGGTGCATCGATGGAACGGTATGCTAATCGCGGTTCTCGGTATTGCTATGGCCTATCTTGCGAGCAGGCCGAGCCAGAGCCGCGTCTGGTTGCGCGCGTCGATCTTTTCCATGGCGGCACTCGTTCTCATCCAGGGTTTTCTTGGCGGCGAGCTCGCGCATGGACCAAGCCACCTCGGTATTTCCTGGCTCTGAAGGAGTTGAAGAGCATGCGTACTTCTAGATTGAGTGCAGCGTTCGGGTTTCTCGCGATCGCGCCCTTGATGTCCGTTCTTGCTGCCTGCGACGAGGCGCAAGAGAGCACATCGATAACCGAGGTTTCACCTATGGGCGAAGCTGCGGTGGTGGCTGGTACGGCACCCGAAGCGGGTCTTGCAGACCCGGCAACTTCCCCCTCCGAAGGTGAGGCCGCTACTGCGCGGCAGGACGCTACTTCGGCAGATGATGCCGCCACGCCCGCCTCACGGCGCGCCGCCTCTCCCTCATCACGCCCAACTGCCACACCCGCAGCGCCAGCAATGCGCACGCAACCCGCGAGCGAAGCGACCCAGCCGGCCGATCCCCATTCGGGCCATGACATGTCCTCCATGGGCGATCACGACATGGAGGGCATGTGATCGGGCGCGTTTCCCGGTGACACGGCTGTTCAGGAAATACCCTCGACAAGAAACCGCAACGAACATCGCAAGATCAGGAAAGGACGGCCCCGCGTCCCCCCGAAGCCCTGCGGGTCGCAGGTGCCCCCGAGGGGCCGTTAAGGAACCCCGCGTCAAGACTAACCCGACGCGGGGTTCCGTCTGCCCGGCTTCGCTGTCGCCGTGCCAGGCGCTTCCCGGCATGGCTTTGTGCTATGTGAGCAGCGCGCAGACGATCGCCTCGAGGGTTATGAAAGGAACCGCATATGTCGGACAAGGGAAAAGCCGGAGCGCTGTCGCGCTGGGAAGACGAAGGCGGGGCATTGCCCTGCGGACCGCAGGAAGCGCTCGCTGCCGATTGCGAAAAATGGGATATTTCGCCGCTCTCTGATGCCGAGATCATCCAGTTGCGCATCAGGGTGATCGCCCTTGAGAACATGGTGCTCGGCCTCTTGTCGAAGGCCAGCGCCGATCAGCTGGCAGCAATCGAAGAAATCGCGGAATTCATATCCCCGCGGGTCGATGCGAAGCCGCATCCGCTTACCTTGCATGCTGCCACCCAGATGGAGCACTTTGTCGAGCGTGCCCGGCGGTATCGCGAGCAACCCGCCGCCGATTGAGCGACGCATGACCGGCCCATGAATGCTGGCCTTCCTCCCTGAGGCTCGGTCGACGATATGAAAAGACGGGACGGAGCTCGATACGCTTCTCATCCGCTATTTGCATGGTTATCTTTGTGACGCGCGGGTTCGGCTGCCAGCTACGCCGCATTGCTGCTGTATACGCCAATTGCGCTGGGCGTCTTGGCGATGCTGGGCCTAGGCATGGCGCTACCTTTCCTCGCCATCGCGTTCATCCCCGCGGTTCAGCGACGCCTGATTAGACCGGGCGAATGGATGGACACGCTCCGCAAAGTTGGGGGTATATAAGGGGGTATATGTTCGTAACATCGCAGGATACATTGTTATATAGTATATACTTTAGGGATTGGTTCGAATCCCTCCGTCTCCGCCACCCTTTCTCTAAGCCCCTGATCTAGAAGAAAACACTAGAAGTCGGTGGGTTAGGCGGATAGCGATGCTACAATGCGCGCTACAAAATCACGCCCTAAACAGTCTGTGCAACGAGTTGCAAAGTACCTGATCCTCCGGAACGGACGCTACACCTACCGCAAGGCGATACCGGTGGATGTGAGACACGCTTTTGGCGGGCGACGGGAAGACACGTGCGCTCTTGGCGATGTAAGTGAAGCCCGAGCGAAGACGCTTGCACTCGTCCTCGGCGAAAAGTGCTCGCAGCGCATAACCGAAGCTCGGAGGATGGCTCGTGGCGGCGGAAAAGTCGCAGACATCTTTCATCGACGGCGACAACCAGAACGTGGAGAGATCGAAGAGCAAGTCCGCGCATGGCTGGTCGCGATTGAAGAACGACTCGCTCTTGCCCCGGCGCCGGGCCGCTCTGGAAGTAAAGTTGAACTAGGGGATTGGAGCAATCTGGACGCCGAGGTCACCCGCGTCATGCAGGCGCCCGAAGGCAAGACACCCCTATCTACCCAGTGGATCGCGCAGTGGATGATTGAGGCTAATGGCTGGGAGATGCCTGACGGCGGCGATCTTCGCGAGTTCTTGGAGGATCGGGTTGCGCGGGGTCAAAGAGAGTTGGCTGTTCGGCGAAAGGCAGAACTCTCGTGGGGCCAAGATCAGCCGCAGCCAACTCATCGGATGTTCGCCCCAGCAGAGTTCGCAAAAGACAGCGGACGTTCGCGCGCTTCGCGTTCCGGTCCAGTGCCGCTTATGGAGGTACTAGAAGGCTACTTTGCAGAGCAGCAACCCAGCCCTGCGACCGTGAAAAAGTGGACCATCGCGGCCCAATCTCTAATCGGCCATTTGGGGCACGATGATGCGTCACGTGTCACGCCGGACGATGTTATCGCTTGGAAGAACGCCCTTCTAACCCCTGATCCAAGAGGTGAGCGACCAAGAAGCCAGATGACTGTACGCCATGGGTATATCGGAGCGGTGAAGCCCGTCTTCGCTTGGGCGGTGGACAACAAGCTGATCGCGTCCAATCCGGCGAAGGGGGTACGCGTAGCAGTCCCGCGCCCGACACAGACCCGCGCGGAAAAAGGGTACACAGATGACGAGGCGAAAATTGTCCTGCTTGCGGCCAGCGCAGTCGATAGCGAAGCCGACCCATCTTTCTTAGCCTTCGCGTGTAGATGGCTCCCTTGGCTATGCGCCTACACAGGTGCACGCGTCGGTGAAATGGCGCAACTCCGGCGCGAGGATGTCGCCAAGACCAGCGAAGGCATCTGGTATCTAAACATCACCCCGGAAGCCGGATCGCAGAAGGGACGAACCTCACGACAAGTACCCCTACACCCTCACCTCATTGAGCAAGGATTTGTGGACGCCATAGATAGGCGAACTGGCCCACTCTTTTTCGATCCGCGTAGGCGGCGCGCCAATTCTATCGGAAATCCGCAGCACAAGAAGGTAGCTCAACGGGTAGCAGACTGGGTTCGTTCGCTGGGCATCACCGACAAGAAACTACAGCCTAACCACGGCTGGCGACACCGCTTCATCACGAAGTCGCGCGGCATCATCGAACCAGATATTCGACGCGCCATCACCGGCCACTCGGCGAAAGACCAGCATGAAGAGTACGGGAATGTGCCGTTGCAAACGAGCCACCGCGCACTGATGGCTTACCCGCGCTATGATTGGGCGGATGAAAGCACCCCCTCGGCAACTAGCATATAGGGGCAGAAGCTTGAGTGATTTTGCAACCGGTTGCACCGGCTCAAGGACCTTCGTGATCGCTGATTTGCATTTTGGCGATAGCCGAACCTGCCGAAGCCGCTCTTTTCATGGTCCACAGGACATGGAGAGAGTGATTTCACGCTGCTGGAATGAGACAGTGCAACCCGAGGACACGGTTTTTGTCCTTGGCGACATCGGAAAGCAGAGCGAGTACGGTAAGATCGGCCACTTAAACGGGGCAAAGCATCTGATCGCCGGTAACACCGACGATCTCTATGCAATCGCGGCAGCGGGCTTGTTCGACAGTATCTCAATTGCACGTTGGCTACCGGGCTATCTGCTTACGCACATTCCGGTGCACCCAAGTCAGCTTAAAGGAAAAACGATCAACGTTCACGGCCACCTGCATTCGGCGAATGTCGGCGACGCGCGCTATCGCTGTGTGTCCGTCGAGCAAACAGGTTATGCTCCGGTACCACTTGCCCATATGCGCGCAGGACTCATGTAGTTCCTCAAACCTGCGGCCATCCGAACCCGAACTTCGCCACGTAGAACTCTTCGCGCAGCATCGCCAAATCTGCTTCCCATTCGGAAATCGCGAGGGCGAAGCTCGCCGAGCTTCTCCGCTTTGCCGACCGCGCGAACGATGCGAGGCTATGAGCCATCTTCTTCAGGCGGGCAGGCGATGAAGGTGGTCCCCATGACTTCACGTAGTCTGGGCTTTCCAGCGGAGGCAGGACCATTTTAAAGGTCCGTCGCAGAATGGCGCGGCGGGCGTGATCGGTTAGGTCCGAACTCTCGCCAACGTGATACCCGAGATAAGAAAGAAAGCCTTCTGAAGCCCAGTTGATCTCGACACCGCCTTTGCGGCTCTTCCCCGCAAGGGTTGAAGGCCAATCGAAGTACTGCTCGGAATTGAACTTAAGCTTCGCTCTGCGACCCCATTCACGCTCGATGGCTGCAATGAGGTGAGTGTAGGTATCCAGACGCTCGCGCTTGCGCCCTGTTTCCTCAATGTACCCTGCGAGGGCTACGTGCTTCTTCCACTCCACCGCGAGCTTGTTAAACGATGCTCCTTGGATGGCTTCGATGAGCGCAGCTATCTCGTCTTGTCGTTGCTGCCAACGCAGGTCTGCTGGAGTGAGTTCGCCTTGCATCGCTGCGGCCTTTTTCCGCAATTCGGCAAGGAAACGCTTCTGACGTTTCGTGGCCTTCTCTGCCTCCATCTCCGTCGCGCCCCTTGCGGGAGGGGTAGGAGCCTTCTTTTTCTTCTTCTGCTTGGCTGGTCTTGGCTTGGGGGTCACTGCCACCCGCGCCTTCTTTTCTGCCTTCTTGGTCCTCTTCTTTTCGGCCTTGCCCCCCGAAACCTTCGAGGCAGGCTCGACCTTTTTTTCCCCTTTCGGCGGAACCGTCACACCAGCCGCCAGCAAGGCGTCAGCCATTGCGGAGTTGACCCTATCCTCAACCTTAGCGGCCTTGGTACGCTTTTTGGGCGGAAGTGGTGCGGGCTTGTTGCTCTGAAGCACAACGGGCTTTGTTGGCGTCTTCTTTCCAAGCCTAACGATTATCGGACCCTTCTGGTCGCCTGCATTGGCAATGGCCCTATTAACGGCCCGGTCGCGAGCACGATCCTCTGCCGTGCGCGGCTTCCATCGCTTGTTTCGCGTTTTGTTGACCTTGGTACTCATTTCCCCCCGAGCGACTGATAGTGTGCTGTTGCAGTGTGCTCCTAGCCGGGTAAACGATGCGCAAATATTCTTGAGGGATCAATGGCGAAGCTGACGCAACAAGAACTTGAACGGCATCTGTGGGGCGCGGCGGATATTCTTCGCGGCACCGTCGATGCGGGGGACTACAAGCAATACATCTTCGGCCTGCTATTCTACAAACGGCTCTGCGACGTGTGGCAGGAGGAATACGAGTCCCTGCTGACCGAGACCGGTGACAAGGCCGAAGCCGCCGACCCAGACGAGCACCGTTTCCACGTCCCGGCAGAACATCGCTGGGATGCCGTGCGCCAGCAATCGACGCAGATCGGCCAGAGGCTCAACAACGCGCTGGCGGCCATCGAAGATGCCAATCTGCGGCTGCGCGGCGTGTTCGGCGATGTGGACTTCGCCAATCAGGATCGTTTTTCTGACGCCTTGCTGGAAAAGCTGCTCACCCATTTCGAGAAACACCGGCTGCGCAATGCCGATGTGCCAGCCGACATGCTGGGCGATGCTTACCTCTACCTCATCAAGATGTTCGCGGAAGGGGCGGGCAAGAAGGGTGGCGAGTTCTACACGCCCCGGCAGATCGTCCGCCTGATGGTCGAGATCGTCGAGCCGCGCCCTGGCATGTCGATCTACGATCCCACCTGCGGCTCTGGCGGCATGTTGCTGGAGGCGGTGCAGTATCTGAAGGATCGGGGCGAAGATGCGCGGACCCTGTCGCTCTATGGGCAGGAGAAGAACTTCGCCACATGGGGCATCGCCGAGATCAACCTGTTCCTGCACAACGTCGATGATGCCTTCATCGCCAAGGGCGACACGATCCTGTCCCCCAAGCGATACGACCCTAAGGCACGCGAGTTCGTGGAAGGCATCGGGGCCTATGACCGGGTGCTGGCCAATCCGCCGTTCAGTGAAAAGGTCTGGGGCCACGACGTCTGGCAGAACGGCGATCCGTTCGGGCGCGACACCTATGGTTGCCCGCCCAAGGGCTATGGCGACCTCGCCTTCGTCCAGCACATGCTCGCCAGCCTGAAGGATGACGGGATGTTGGCCGTTGTGGTTCCGCACGGCGTGTTATTCCGTGGCGGGGCCGAGGGGCGGATCAGGGAGGCCATGCTGGCCGCAGACGTGATCGAGGCGGTCGTGGGCCTTGCTCCCAATCTCTTCTACGGTGCGGGCATCCCTGCGGCACTGCTGGTGTGCCGCAAGAGTAAGCCTGCCGGACGGCGCGGCAAGGTGCTGATCGTCAACGGCGATGCCACCTACCAGCCGGGCAAGGCGCAGAACTTCCTGACCGACGATCATGTCCGCACGCTGGCTGAAGCCGTCCATGCCTTCGCCGATGTCGAGAAGCTGGCCCGTGTCGTCCCGGTCGAGGAGATCGCCGCCAACGGCCACAACCTCAACATCAGCCGCTATGTCCAGACCGGCGCGGATGCCGAAGCGGTCGATGTCGCGGCGGAAGTCGCCAAGCTGCAAGACCTGATCGCCAAGCGCAACAAGGCAGAAGCCGTGATGTTCGGGCACCTCAAGAGGCTTGGCTATGTCGAGTGAGGTGCAGGAGGGTTGGCACACAGTCGAACTGGGCGACATCGCAAAGCTGTCGATGGGAGAAACGCTGCTGTCGAAAAACCTCACGGGTAGCGGAATACCGGTGTTTTCTGCGAACACAGATGATGGTCCTTGGGGTTTTACCAGCAATAACCGCCGCCGACTTCAGCGCGGTGACATCGTAGTAGGGGCAAGGGGGTCAATCGGCTTTCCGCGTCGGCCAGACTTCGACGCCTTCACCTGCACGCAGACAACTATTGCGGTTGAGCCTGATCGCGAAGTCGTTGACAGCGAATATCTGCATCACGCGCTCTGTGCCACGGACATACTTGGGATCGCCTCCCAGCAAGCCGTGCCTATGCTCACAATCGGATCGCTATCGCCACTTGAGGTCGCACTCCCACCGCTCGACGAGCAGCGGCGGATCGCCGAGGTGATGCGGTCGGTGGATGAGGCGATTGCGGCGAACCAAGATACGCTCGGTCAGGTAGGACGTGCGCGTTCGGCCATCCTGCACACAGCCTTCGAGGAGACGCCATGGGAAGCGGTGCCACTCGGTGAACTAGGCACTTGGCAGAGCGGCGGCACGCCGTCGAAAGCCGATGACGGTCTATGGGGCGGAGATGTTCCGTGGGTGTGTCCACGCGACATGAAGACGCCGGTTATCAGGCAAACACATTCCACGCTCACGCCGCTCGCGCTTGGAGGAAGTTGCAAGCTGGCTCCGAAGGGCACGCTGATGATTGTCGTTCGCGGCATGATTTTGGCGAAGGCCATCCCTACCGCGACGACTGCTATGGACGCTACTTTCAACCAAGACATTAAGGCATTTCGGCCCAACGGGCGGGCGTTGCCCAAGTTCGTGCAGCTATGCTTGCAACATCAAGAGAGGCAGCTTCTGCGTGTGGTGAACACGGCGACGCACGGAACGAAAAAGCTCGATACTGACACCTTGCTCGCGGTTTCGGTTCCGCTTCCTGATCTCGAAACACAGCAGGAACTTGCAGACGCGGTTTCTGATCTCGACTTCGCATCGGTCAAGTATGGCGAGGAGCACATCCGGTTGAGCACGATCAAGCACGCGCTCATGTCCGACCTCCTCTCCGGTCGCGTGCGGGTGCCTGCATGAGCGAATACCGCCTTTCCGAGAAGCCCGCGCTCGATACGCTGGCCGCGATGGGCTGGCAGGTGCTGTCCCCGGCGCAGGCGCTGGCGATGCGCGAGGAGGAAAACCGGGTCATCCTGAAGCCGGTGCTGATTGACGCCCTGCGGGCGCTCAACGGCATCGGCGCGGAAGATGCGGAGGCAATCTACAACGACCTTGCTACCCTGTCCGACAATGAGGAATGGCAACGCAAGCTGCGCGGCGGCTATTCCCGTCGCCTGTCCGGCGAGAACCGCGACAGCCCGATTGCCCTGATCGACTTCAAGAACCCCAGTCGCAACGCCTACCACGTGACCAACCAGTTTAAGGTGCAGGCCCAGCGTCCGCGCATCCCGGACGTGGTGCTGTTCGTGAACGGCATCCCGCTGGTGGTGATCGAGGCCAAATCCCCGCTGAAAGGCACCGCCACGGGCGACGAGGCGCACGAGCAAATCCGCCAGTATGAGCGGGACATCCCCCGGTTGTTCTACCCCAACACCTTCAACATCATCACGGACGGGATGAAAACCGAATACGGCGCGACCGGCGCGCCAGCGCAGTTCTACGGCCCGTGGCCCGACGCATGGCCGCGCAGTCGCGATGACTTTCCCGATGCGCTGTCCAAAGACCTCTGGTGCCTGTGTGAGCCATCGCGCCTGCTGGACCTGCTGGCACACTTCATCGTGTTCGAGGTGGACCCTGAGCGGGGCAACAAGATCAAGAAAATCTGCCGCTACCAGCAGTTCCGCGCCGTCAACAAGGCGGTGCAACGGGTTGCAGCGGGCGAGCACCGCAAGGGCCTGATCTGGCACACACAGGGCAGCGGTAAGAGCCTGACCATGGTGTTCCTTGCCCTGAAGCTGAAAACCCACCTGACGCTCGATGCGCCGACGCTCGCCAACCCCAACATCCTCGTGCTGACCGACCGGATCGACCTCGACGACCAGATCAGCCGCACCTTCGTCGCCTGCGGCCTGCCCAACCCGGTGCAGTGCGGATCGGTGGCGGCGCTGCGCGAGGCGGTAAACCGGGGCGGCAACGGGCAAATCCTGCTGTCCACCATCTTCAAGTTCGCCGGATCGAAAGAGGCGATCCCGAACAGCGCCAACTGGATTGTGCTGGTGGACGAGTGCCACCGCACGCAGGAAAAGGATTTGGGCGCGTTCCTGCAAGCCACGCTGCCCGATGCTCATTTCTACGGCCTCACCGGGACGCCGATCAAATCGACCGACAAGGACACCTACGCCCGGTTCAGTATCGCCGGGGAAGGCTATCTCGACAAATACGGGATCGACGATGCGGTGCGCGATGGGGCGACAGTCCCAATCCTCTACGAAGGCCGCAAAACCGATTGGGCGATCAACGAAGCCGAGATCGACATCCTGTTCGACCGTTGGTTCGTGGACCTGCCCGACGACAAGCGCGAGGAACTTAAAGCCAAGGGCCTGACCCTCGCCACCATCGCCAAGCACCCGGAGCGTGTGCGCCTGATCGCGCTCGACATTTGGGAACACTTCAAGGCGGTCTGCCAGCCGGACGGCTACAAGGCGCAGATCGTGGCCGTGGATCGGGAAGCGGTGATCCTTTACCGCGCCGCGCTGTCCGCCGTCATCGCCGCCGATCTGGAACGCGGCGGGATGGAAGCCGGGCAAGCGAAGGCGCAGGCCGACGCGATGATCGCCTGTGTCTATTCCAAAAGCCAAGAGGACAACAAGCCGAGCGAGAATCCGGAGATCGCCGCACTGCGCGCCGGGCTGGAGGCGTTCTATCTCGACGACGAGGCCGAGAAGGACGCGAAGAAGCGGTTCAAGGCACGGGGGCAGGAACCCAGCTTCCTGATCGTGTGCGACAAGCTGCTGACCGGGTTTGACGCGCCCATCGAGCACGTGATGTATCTCGATAAGCCGCTGAAGGAGCACAACCTGCTCCAAGCCATCGCCCGGACCAACCGCACCCACGCATTCACCGATGCCGATGGCGGCACCATCAGAAAGCCCGATGGCCGCATCGTCGATTACATCGGCGTCACCAACCATCTCGATGAGGCGCTGAAGTCCTACCGCTCCGAGGATGTCGAGCACGCGATGCGCGACATCGCGATCCTGCGAAACGACCTCAAGGAAGCGCACGCCCGATACCGTGCGCAGAAGCGCGCCATGAAGCTGGACGGGCTGGATGAAAAAGCAGCCGCCTATGCCGCTGCCAAGCTGGTGGCAGACGGGCAGGAGGATGACTGGTTCGAGTTCCAGCGACTGACCCGCGCATTCATCAAGGTCTATGCCGACCTCTCGCCCGACCCGGCGATCCTGGAGTTCACCGCCGAGGTGAAATGGGCAGCCGCCTTCCTGCGTTTGGCGACGCAGGCCATCAGCAAGGACGAAAGCCTCGACCACCGCAGCTACTCGGGCAAGATCAGGGACATGCTGGAGCAGCACGTCCATGCAACGGGCCTGTCCACCACGATCCGCCTGCGCAACATCACCGATCCGAGCTTTGCCGACGACTTCGTCACAGGCGAGAAGAGCGAGGCGGAGCTTCAGGAAGCGTTCGTGCGCAAGTCCGCAGAGCTTCGCCGTGTCACCCGCGAACTGGTGGACAAGAACCCGGCGCAATATGGCCGTTTTTCCGAACGGGTGCTGGAGATCATCCGCCGCTTCGAGGAGGGCCAGCTTGCCGCCGCCGATGGACTGCGCGACTTCGAGGGACTGACGGGCGACATTCAGGCCGAGCAGGGCGCGCACGCCGAACTTGGTATGGACGAGCACGCCTTCTCGATCCTGCGCATCATCGAAGCCATTGTGCCCGATGTGGACCATGACACCTTGCAGGACGCGGCAATCGCCATCGGTGCGATCTATGCTGACGCCGCCCGGACACAGCCCGCGTTTACCCACATGGACGATTACCTGCGCAGGCTTCGCCGAGATGTCCGCCGCATCCTGACCGAGCACGGCATCGGCGAAACGCAGACCATCCGCGAAAAGGTAGAAGACTTTGCCTTGCACACCTATGGGGATGGCCACTGATGCCCACTCTCCAGATAGGCCGGACGGCAATACCCTATGATCTTCGCCGGAGCGCCACTGCGTCCGAGCGCCGCATCACGGTGACGCCCGGTCATGTCGAGGTGCTGGCGCTCACCAATGACGATGAGAAGGCCGTGGCAGGCTTTCTCGACCGCAAGCGCCAGTGGCTGTTCAACACCGTGCGCGAGATGGAGCGGATCACCGCCAACCGCCACGCCGTGCCCCGGCTCATGACAGGGTCCAAGATACCTTATCGCGGGCGCAAAATGTCGCTGACCGTCCGCAGAACCGATGCAGAGCGAGCAACCGTAACCTACCGCAACGGCTTCATCGTCGATCTGCCGCACTGGGCCAGTAAGGACGCCGATCACCTAGTTGGCAGCGAGTTACAGCACTGGTTAAAGCAACGCGCCCGGCGCGACGTGAAGGAGATCGCCGCCGATTATGGCAAGCGTTTTGGCCTTGTGCCCCGGTCGATCCGCGTCTCGGACTTCACCCATGGCTGGGGATCATGCGGCCCAGAAGGTAATATCCTCATCAATTGGAACCTGATTTTCGCGCCGAGGGCGGTAATGGAGTATGTAGTGGTCCACGAGCTTGCTCACCTCGCGGAGCGATCCCACGGGCCACGCTTTTGGTCTTTGATGGCAGGTATGCTCCCCAGCTACAAAAGCGCGTCACGATGGCTCGAACACAATCAAGGAAGTTTAGAGCCATCTTTCCTTCAGATTGAGACTGGACCGACCGAATGACTGGTACCGTAACCGCAGGCACCACCCTGATCGAAGTATTAGGTGCAGTTGGAGGTGTTACAGTTGTCGCTGGAGGTGTGGCTGCGTGGGTGAGCAACCACTTGTCCTCAAGATGGCTCCAGACCCACAAAGGCGCCCTCGACAGAGAGCTTGAAACACACCGCTCGGCACTCGCCAAGGAAACGGAAGATCATAAGCTCAAGCTGAAGCGGCAGGAGATGCTGTTCCAGCGCGAACTTGAAGCCGCTGACGCTTTCATGGCTTTGTGGCGGAAAGTTTGGCCGCAGTACTCGCACCCAGAGATGGAGTGGCTGGACGCCTGCGAGGATGTGGCTGTTAGGCTGGGTTCTATCGAGCAACTACTCGAAGACTATCTGGAGCGACACTCCGTTGCGATAAGCTCCGAAATGCGAGACGTGATTGATGAGGCGAAGACGGCATCGGCAACCGAAAAGTTCTTCGACGAACATCCGCCGAGAGAGGCGATCGCCGCAGGTGAGCGAGTTCTGAACGCATTCCAACAGGGCAAAGATCAAATCCTAGCTGATCTACGCAGATAGCCCTCCCGGTTATAACCTCAAAAACGCTGGTTTATGCGAGACACTTAGAATCACGCTGGTGCGTCACTCATCTAGCATTTTTGTATCTCAAAACTGTAGCTTGAAACCACCTCTCTCGTTAGGTACGAGTACAACGTTTTTAGGAGATGTTTTCATGCTGATCGGTTACGCCCGGGTCTCGACTCAGGATCAGGATACAGAACTGCAACGAGTTGCACTTTCAGAAGCCGGTTGCGAACAGGTCTACATGGAGAAAGCGTCCGGTGCGCAGCGGGACCGCCCGGAACTTGCTTCGGCGCTCAAATATGCGCGGACCGGCGACACCCTCGTCGTTTGGAAGCTCGACCGCCTAGCACGCTCCCTCCGCCAGTTGATCGAGACCGTAGAAGGCCTTGAAGAGCGCGGGATCGGGTTCCGTAGCCTGACCGAGAACATCGACACCACAACCAACGGCGGAAAGCTCGTCTTCCACCTCTTCGCGGCACTGGCAGAGTTCGAGCGCGGTCTGATACGCGAGCGCACTATCGCAGGTCTTGCGGCAGCACGATCACGAGGACGGGTTGGCGGACGCCCACGGGGTTTGGACTCCGAAAAGCTCGCCATTGCCAAGGCTCTTCTAGCGCGCCCCGAGGACTTCACTGTGGCGGATGTCGCGAGGCAGGTGGGCGTTAGCCCCGCAACACTTTACCGATATTTTCCTGCCCCTCGATCGACATAAAAATCACTTTTGTTTTAGTGGGTTACCGTTGCAACCCGTTGCAAAATTTTCCTCGTGCATCGGGCAGAAAAATGTGAATAAGGGGCCGCCTCTTTGCAACAGCTACAGGAGGCAGCTACTTGAGAAGTCTTGGACGAAATGCGGACCAGTGGAATGAGTTCGCGGACACTAAAGAGGTCCGCAGCCACGTAGAGCGGACCTATCGAAGGCAGGTAGAGAGGGACCTTTTACCCCGTCTCAAGAACTCGCAACTTAGAGCGCTGCTCTTTATAGGCAGTCGCACTGTGGGTTGGCAGAAGTTCGCCGAGGCCATTCCGAAAACGCATTTCCAGCGCGGGCTTGTGGACGAGGAGAAGTCGGCGCTCCTTGACGAGCGCGGCGTTACTTTGTGCGCTGGCGCGGGCTTGAGCAAGGAAGAGACCATCCGCTCGGCCTGCAATTCTTTAGCGAGGCAGGGGATCATCACGATCTTCCCGGGACGCCCGGGTACTTTGCAGCCAGCACATGTGTTCATGCCGTTTAGTGAGGCCAGTCTAGCGCGCTTGCTTATCGAGGCGGGATCAAAAGTCCTTCCGCGCTGCGCTCCGATCGTAGTCCCGGGCGAGCATCTCTTTGCCCGCGATGCCGTTTGGCGGGTACTCGATGTGCGTGATTCCAGACTTTCCTGCGTGGAAATGGAACGCAAAAATCAGGAAGGTGAGCGAGCAGAGCTTGATGTGAGCGAATGTCGCCGGATGAGCTTGGCGTCTTGGGAGCAGTTCGAGAAAATATGAACCGCGCAAGGTCCGCTTGCGAAAGCGGACCTCGTGTTCTTTCGAGGGTTCATTTCAGAGGGTCATCAGAGCGTTCTATAATTAGAGTGTTTGCCCCTCCCTTCTCGGGGGTATCAGATGGCCAGCCGCTGGGGGGATGATCCCCCCAGCAGCCGGGGATATGTTCAGCGTAGGAGGGGGTACATGGCCCCTCTAAACGGGGGTACCTACTTTTTCTCAAGCCCGTCTCCGTGAAACTCACGCGCAAGGGTAGCGCCGCATCAACGACAGAATGATCGCGTCTTGGGCGGGCATAGCCAACAGGTCCTCTCCTTGATTGGCAATGTCCTTCAAATCTCCCAGCAGTTCAAATCTCCGGTACGGTTCTGGCAAACAAAATGGCAGCTTCCCCTCTGAAAGAGCTACTCCCGACGAAAAGGAAGTGATCACTACTTCCGCAAACTCGGTACAAAGAGATGGCCTTTCGCCGCAGAATGCTACGAGCGTACGTCCATCAGTTGGAATATCATATGTGTTGGAAGGTGGTGAAGCGGGCACGCCAAGCCCGTTGGCGGGAGCCGCCTCTTTCTTACGAACCATCAATACGATTCCGGTCGCCTCGGTATTCGCATTCTGCGTCAAATCTTCCCAAAGATATCGGCGAAAGCGCTTACTCTCGCCCTGCGAGAGCACGTCAGCCACGGTCGAGAGCGTCGAAACGCAAGCGTTTGCGACCGCCTCACCTATCGTGCGTGCATCAGATTTGCCGTCATCGAGAAGCCTGGCCTGTTCAAGCTGGCAATTGAAGTGCGCTCTAGTAGCCTCATCCCTAGTGGGCAGGCTTGTTTCTTCTTGGTCAGCGGAAGCCGCCGCACTCACAAATAGGACGGCAACAGTCACCAAGGCTTTTAACATCTGCGACATTCCGTCCCTATTGCGTCAGGTAAATCTGGATCGCGATAACACGCCGCACTTCGTTTCTCGACAAGTTTGGCGGAAGGGTGACGAGAACGAGCACCTTGAGGCCCCTCATTGTTGCTACAAAGCATGCTCCAAAATTGCCTATCAAGCCCCCGCTTAAATACCTGTTTTAAAACCTTTTATTAGTGAAGGAGGAGTATCCCTCCGTCTCCGCCATTTCCCGAAAACGGAATGGTCAGCGCAGCAGCGGTAGCAGCCTGGTGTAGCCGGGCCAGAGCGGCGCGCGGCCGCCTGCAC